>Ga0315338_1001655_pt1 | contig 26221 bp, 22 predicted proteins | sample ASW8metaG_FD_204518 | JGI IMG/M metagenome (GOLD analysis project Ga0315338, IMG submission 204518) | Ammonia-oxidizing marine archaeal communities from Monterey Bay, California, United States - ASW #8 | ecosystem: Environmental > Aquatic > Marine > Coastal | place: USA: California | collected... | reverse complement strand
ACGTTCACGAAGAGCTCCTCACGAAGCTCGAACGGCGCGGCGCTTAGGGAATTTCCACGCCTTCGAGCGGATCCGCGTCGAGATCGCTCGGCGGAAGTTCTTCGCCGTCGCTCGCTTCGTCGATCTCGTCTGCTTCGGATCGGGCTTCGAAGTCGCTCTCGAACGCGACCCGGGAAACAGGCAGGTCCGCCGCGAGATCCACGGGGAGCACGAAGACGCGAGCGTCGCCCACGCGCTGCGCGAAGAGGCCGCGCGCTTCGTCGAGACGACCGAGCGCGATCTCCGCCAGCGGCTCCGCGCCGTCCGAGGGCGGACTCGCCGCGTCGATCCGGATCCGGACTCGAGCAGGCGCTAATCCGAGGCTCTCGAGCTCGGCGGGCCCCATCTCGTCGGCCACGATGTCGCTCGCGCGCAGCGTCGCCAGCGCGCGCACCATGTCCGAAGCGCGCACGGGATCGATCTTCGGCTCCGCGCCTGACCAGCCCGCCTCGCCGAGACTCGCTTCCACCCGCAGAGCCCCTTCTCCCTCGTCCGTGAACTCGAGCCGCAGGTGTCGCGCCTCCGAGATCTCGAACTCGGACAGGGTCTTGAAGCGATAGGCGTTCACCGTGCGCGCGAAATCGAGCGCACGGTCCGCCTCGATCGTATAGAGCTGACCGCTCGGCGATTCGATGAGACGACCCTCCCCGACCAGATCGCCGATTCGCGCTCGCCTTTCGATGTGATCGCCTTCGAGTGTCCAATGAAAAGTGATGAAGGCATCCGCAAGCGCGGCTTCTTCGACTTCGCCGCGCGTGTCGACGAAGCTCCGCGCCTCGATGTACGAAAGGTTCGTCAGCAGTTCCCGAAGCGCCTCCCCGTCCGCGCGGTCGCGGATCGGCACGCCCATCTGCCACTCGTCCTCGTCGTCGAGTGCGACCGCGACCTGGGTCTCGCCATCGACGGCGGGCCAGGTAACGCGAAGCGTGCGCACCTGCCCCGAGTCGAATCCGAAGAGTCGCTTCTCGCGAAACTCGGAGAATTCGTGATTGAGCGCGTTCAGTCGATACTGCTCCACGTAGACGACGTCGTCGTCGCCGAGTCTCGCCACGTAGGTATGCCCACCGATCGGCGTCGACGAGCCCACGCGGAGCCCCTTCGTTTCGCCGCCCACATCGAAGCGAACGACGCGTGCCGCGCCACCCAGCCCGTACTCCTCGAGCGAACCGGGCTCGCTGACTTCCCCTGCACGGGGTAGATCGGCCAGGGCGCTGGCGATCGCATCGAGGGTCGTCGGATTTCCGCGGTCCTCCACGGGCGCCGCGACCCACCAGCGACCTTCGCGCCGCTCGAAGCGCGCCGCCCTCCCGTCGAGCGTCGTGAGTTCTATCGAATCGATCGCGTCCGTAGAAATGCCGGAATGCACGCGCATCTCGTCGTCGCGCGCGGCCTCACGCGACATCTCACCGCGGATCTCGTAGAAGTAGACGAATCCGCCCAGCAAGATCGCGACGAGCGCGAGCCATGCGGTCGTGCGCGGGTTCATTTCGACGATCTCCGGAGGTTCATGTTGGCGAGGTCCGGAGTTTCATGTCGACGTCCTCCGAAGTCTCATGTCGACGAAGTCCCCGTGCGTCCGGGCGCCTTCCGCCGTCGCCACCACATTACGACGCCGAAGATCGCGATCGCCTCGGGCAATACGAAGAGCGAGAGGTACTGGATCAGCCGGAACTGGTCCTGCGACATCTGAAAGCTCGAGGCGCGCGAGACATTCGGCCGTATGCTGATCTGCTCGACGTCTCCGGCGAGCCAGTTGATCGAATTGATGAAGAGATCACGATTGCGCAGCGCGTCGAGGTATTCGTTGGTCGCGAAATCCGAGTCACCAAAGACGACGAGCCGACCGGCACCCGCGGTTTCGACGCCCTCCTCGCTCGCGACGCGCGGCGAGCCCGCCACCGCGAGGGGAACCGGCCCCTCGAGATCTTCGCCGCTGAACTCGGCCCGGCCGGACTGGCGCCAGGCATCGAGATCCCGCTCCGCCCAGGAATCGCGTCCCGTCTTCGCGAGAACCGAAAAATCCGACTCCGCGGCTGCATCGAGTTCTACGCTGCGCACGAGCGGGAAGAGGGTCGGTTCGCGCAGTGCCGACGTAATCGGGTGCTTCCCGTCGTACTCGCCGGCGAGAGGGGTCGTCGCCTGACCGAAGACCGCGAGCGCGCGATCGACGATGACGTCGTCACCGAGTCGAACACCCCAGCCCCCGAGCAGGTCGTAGAGGTTCGTCTGCGAGCGCGGATCGATCGCGACGAAGAGTCCGCCGCCACCGTCCACATAGCGACGAAGCGCATCGAGCTCGCCCGCGAGCAGCGGTCGGGTCGGCCCCGCGATGATCACGGCCGATGCGTCGTCCGGGATCTCGCCCAGGGTCGCCAGGAGCAGCGGCTCGACCTCGTAGGTCTCGTTGCGAAGCGCTTCCGCGGCGCGTCCGAAGCTATCGGGGCCGGTCGCGAAAGCGACGTCCGCATCGGGCGCCGGCTCGATCTCACGCTCGTTGTGACCCGAGAGGAAGTAGACCTTCTTCCCCGTGCTCTTGGCCAGTTTGCGGATCGCGTTCGTGATGTTCGGTTCCGAGAACTCCGAGACGAGGATCGAATCGCCCGAATCGAGGGAGAGTCGGACCAGTCCGCTCGCCAGCGCCTCGGTCGAGAGGCCGAGCTCGTCGATGAGGCCCGGCGCCGAGTTCGGGTCGACGAAGCGCAGCTGGACCCGTTCGCTCTCGTAGGCGTAGCGATCGAGCAGGTCGCGAATCGGGGGCGCCTCGGTCTCGGTGAAGAAGGCGGTGATCAGGACGTCTTCTTCGAGGGACTCGAGGAGTTCGACACTCTGGGGCGCCATCGTGTGGATGCCGCCTTCGCTGACGTCGAAGCGATGCGAGTAGCGGGCGGATAGGAAGCCGATCAGGCCGAGGATCACGATCCCGAGTACGGCGCTCACGATCGCGCTCGTGCCGTAGGCCCCGGCGCGACGCGCACCGGTCGAACGCACGCGCTCACGCAGCGAATCGAAGCTCATGCCGATCGCCGAGCCGAGCAGCAGTACGCCGACCACGATGTTGCCGAAGATCCAGATCGGATCGGTGTAGGGCTGGAGAAGGGCCATCAAGGCCGACAACAGACCGAACCCGATCGCCACGACGCCGAGACCTGCGAGGAGAGCTGCGATGCCAGTCATCTATCGCCACCTCGCCGATTCGATCACCGTCTTCGAGAGCAGCAGGAAGACCCCGCTCGCCACGGCGAAGTAGACGAGATCCGCCGTGTCGATCAGCCCCTTGAGCATGCGTTCCACGTGACTCCCTGTGGACATCCACCGCACGGTCTCGGCGACCGCCGACTCGCGACCGAGGCCGCCCCCCGCCATCGTGATCTCGACGAGGAAAGGCAACATCATCCCGATGATCAACAACAGGACGAAGGTCAGCACGAAGGCGATCAATTGATTCCGCGTGACAGACGAAGCGAAGACCCCGACCGAGACGTAGGTCGCGCTCACGAGCAGGAGCGCCAACAGTCCCGAGAGCGTCCGCCCCACTTCCGGTTCGCCGTACATGAAGAGGATCGCGGGGAAGAAGGCGACAATGCCGGTCATCACTGCGACGAAGCCGATCCCGGCCAGGAACTTCCCGAAGACGATCTCCCAGATCGAGATCGGGCTGGTCAGCAAGAGTTCCTCCGTTCCGTTCGCCTTCTCCGAGGAGATCAGCCCCATCGTGATTGCGGGCAGCAGGAAGAGGAGGATGACCCACATCGAACCGATGAAGGGTTCGATCAGGTCGTCGTTCAGGTTCATCGCCTGGATCCGGTCGAGCATCTGGTACTGCTGGAGCTGGATCAATTGCTCCTGGAATCCGATCAGGCTCGCCAGGAAGAACGTCCCGGCGATCACCGACCACAACGTCAACACGACGTAGGCGACGGGCGAGATGAAGAGCGAGCGGAGCTCGCGGGATGCGATCGTACTGACGTGCTTCATGCCGCCGCCCCCCCGGCCGCGGCGCTGCCGATCTCTTCGCGCGTCATCACGCGAGCGAAGACCTCCTCGAGGGACGCACCGCCAGCGGTCGCTTCGCTGAGGGGCTGGTCGAGGACCTTGCGGCCCCTCTGCAGCAGGATCACGCGCTGACAGATCGCTTCGACCTCGGCGAGGATATGCGTGGAGAGCAGGATCGTATGTCCACCGCTCGCCGCGAGGTCGCCGATCAGGGCGCGGATCTCGCGGATCTGGATCGGATCGAGCCCGACCGTCGGCTCGTCGAGGACGAGAACCTTGGGCTCGTGCACGATCGCCTGGGCGAGGCCGACGCGCTGGCGATAGCCCTTCGAGAGCTGTCGGATCTCGCGATGACAGACGTCCCGAAGGCCACAGCGATCCAGTGCCCGATCGACGGCGTCCTTGCGCTCGCCCCGCGGCACGTCCTTCAATCGCGCGACGAAGTCGACATAGCCCGCCGGGCTCATCTCGGGATAGAGTGGCGGGGATTCGGGCAGGTAGCCGATGGCGCGGCGCGCCTCCATGCCCTGCGAAAAGATGTCGGCGCCGGCGATCCGAACGATACCGTCCGTCGCCGGGACGAAACCCGTCAGCATGCGCATGGTCGTCGTCTTGCCGGCGCCGTTGGGCCCGAGGAATCCGACGACCTCGCCCGCACCGACACTGAAGGAGAGATCCCGAACCGCTTCGAAATCTCCATAGCGTTTGCAGAGTCCTTCGACCTCGATCACAGGAGCGCCCGTAGCGGTCCCCGCGCCGGAGGATTCGACCTTCCCTCGTTCAGCCTCTGTCACTTTTTCCCCATTCCATTCAGAAAGAGATCCACCACCGTCCGCGCGATCTTCTCGTAGTGCGCGGACTCGTCCCCCTCGATCTCGTTCAGGTCGAGCACTCGATTCGTCACGACGATATCGAGGCCGCCGACAAAGATGTAGCAGGCCAGGGTCGGATCTAGATCATCGCGTAGCTCTCCTCGCTCCTGACCTTCGCGAAGGACGCGTGCGATCAGCGCGAAGAGCTGTCCGACCAGCCGAACTCGATCGGGATCGGCGAAGCGCTGGGTGCGCTGGATTTCGAAGACGAGGATCTTCACCCATTCCGGATGTCGCCGATGGGCGTTCAGGATCACGGCGGCGATCGTGAGCAGCTTCCGGTCGACCGTCTGGTCGTCGTCGGCGATCCGCTCGACCGCGGCGATGAAGCCACCCCAGCGCTCGACGAAGATCGTGTCGAGGATCTCTTCCTTGTTCTTGAAATAGTGGTAGACGAGCCCGTAGGCGATCTTCGCATTCCGCGCGATGTCGGAGATCCGCGTCTCGTGATAGCCCTTGTCCGCGAAGACCCGGATGGCCGAGTCCACGATCAGCCTTCTCTTGTCGGCGCTCTTCAGCGTCTTCTCGCTCGGTGTTGCAGGCATCAGAGATTCGACATTCCAAGCGTTCCCGCTCGAGGCGGATCGCGACCCGATCGGCGGTTCTTCCGCCCCGTTCACGCGATGCGCCGAATTTTACGAACCGAGACCCGAGATGCCAATGCTACTTCGAGTGGATACCCTCCGAAATCACGGCGAGAGGACCTCCCACTGCGAATCGCACTCGTCATCGAACGCTTCACCGCCCAGGGCGGTGGAGTCGAACGCGTCGCGTGGCGCGTCGCGCAGGAGCTCGACCGAGCGGGCGATGACGTGACGATCGTCACGCGCTATGCGGGCGACTCCGACACCACGGACCGCCCAGGCGGTTCCACGACGATTCGACGGCTCCGCGTACCGAGTTTCTGGCAGCCCCTCCGCGTCGGGGCCTTCTCCCTGGGCGCGGCGCGATGCGCCCGGCGCGAGGCGTTCGACGTCGTCCACAGTTTCAGTCGCACCCGACACCAGGATCTCTTCCGCGCCGGCGGCGGCAGCCACGCCGACTACCTGCGCCGGACCCATCCGCCGCTCGGTCGATTCCTTCGCGAATTCTCGCCTCGACATCGGACCCTGCTCTCGATCGAAGCGGGGGTCTTTCGCGATGCGTCCCAGCGAATCCAATGCGCTTCGCGACTCGTCGCGGATACCCTGACCCGTGAACACGGCGTTTCCCGCGATCGGATCCTGCTCCTGCCGAACGCGGTCGATACGGATCACTACGGCAGCGCCGCGGCCGTCGAGGCCGGGCGTCGGCTGCGCCTCTCGCTGGACGAGAAGGCCGAGACCATCTGGCTCTTCCCCGCCTCGGGCTGGCGGCGCAAGGGCCTCGCCGTCCTCTTCGAAGCGCTGACGCGCCACCGCGACCCGAACCTGCATCTCTGGATCGCAGGCCGCGACGACGATCGCGATTGGCGTCGGCGCGCCGGGCGACTCGGCATCGGGGATCGCGTTCGGTTCCTGGGTCCACGCGACGATCTCGAACGCGTCTACGCGGCCGTCGACGGTATGGTCCTACCGACCCGCTACGACGCCTTCGCCAACGTCACCCTCGAAGCCGCGGCTTCGCGCCTGCCGATCATCACGACGCGGGCGAACGGCGCCGCGGAATGGCTCGGGGACGATCTCTGCCTGCTCGAGGATGCGGACGACGTCGATGCGCTCGCGCAGGCGTTCTCCCGATTCACCGACCCGGATCATCGTCGCGACGTCGGCGCGCGCGCCCGGAGCCGCGCCTGCGAACTCGACTGGCCCACCCATGCCGCGCGCCTTCGCGAGGAATATCGACGCATCGTGTCCGACCGCGCGACGGCCCACGGGACGGCTCGCTCGACGACCCACTCGACCGCAGCGACGATCCAGACCCCGGGTCCATCGAGCATCGAAACGCAGCGCAAAGCCCCGGCGCCGCGTGCGCTTCGAATCGCCTGGCATGCGGGGACGCAGGACACCTGCCGACGGATCGAGCTCGCGCTCGCAAAGTCGACGCCGAGCGCGGCGACGCTCACGAAGAATCCGCGACGCAGCGTGCTCGGGCTGGACCTTCCGGGTGAGGATCCGCCCGCCGCGCTCCCTTCCAGAATCATTCTCAAGACCCATCACACGGCGACCGGTCGTCACGCCGCGCGCGAGCGCATCAAGCGCCTGCTCGGTCGCTCGCCCGCGCGACGCGAATGGCATGCCCTCGAACGACTCTTTGCCGCCGGCGTTCCCGTGCCCCGTCCCCTCGCCTGGGGTCGCCTCGACAACGGTGACGTGATCGTCGTGACCGAGTGTCTCGAGGGTGGTCCGATCACCCACGTAGCGACGGACCCGAACCATCCGCGGGACCGCGCACTGATCGAGGCCCTGGCTGCCGCGATCACGCGGTTGCACGAAGCCGGGTACCGGCATGGTGACCTCCACCTCGGTAATTGTTGGGCGATGGACGGACGGGTCGGACTGCTCGACCTCCAGCACGCGGGCCCTCTGCGATCGACGCAGGATCGGCTCCGCGATCTCGCGCAGCTCGAGTTGTCGCTGGCCCGCGCCGGTTGGAGTGCGGAGGCGCGTAGAGCGCTGCGCGAACGATCATCCGCTGGACCTGACTTCGATCGCGTCCTGCGGCGTTTCCTGCGAGACCACATACGGGGCCGATCGAGGCGCGTGCTCCACGTCGGCCGGAACTGGACGGCCACTTCGATCAGGGGCGCGCGCGGTCTGCGGGACCGCGAACTTTCACAGCTGGCGCTCGAAGCGATCCTCGAGGCGAGCAGGAATGCGGAGCCGATCGACACGCGCCGTGACGGCCGGGTCCGAATCATCGAATGCCGCGTCGCCGGTCGCGACTACGTCGTGAAGGAGAACTCGGCCGACAGTCTGCGGCGCGCACTCGCCGATCGCCTACGCGGCTCACCCGCGCGGCGCGCCTTTCGACGCGGACAGGCGAACGCGCTGCTCTCCGACTGGTCCCCTCGTCCCCTCGCCTATCTGGAGCGACACCGGCTCGGTCTGCCCCGGCTTGGCTGGCTGGTCCTCGAAAAGGTGGGCGACGAGGACCTGGATCGTTACGAGCCGAAGTCCCCCGACGAAGCCAGGCGTATCGCCTGCGCCCTCGGCGGGTGGTTGGCGGAGGCGCATGCCTGGGGACTTCGACATCGGGATCTCAAGGCCGGCAACCTACGCATCGAAATTCGGGGAGACGCGATCCGTTTCTGGCTGATCGATCTCGAAGACCTCGACGAGCCGTCCGATCCGACGCACGCCTCCCATGTCCGCGCCCTTGCCCAGTTGAACGCTTCGCTCGACGACGCCGCATTTGGCGTCGACGCGCGCATCGAAGGACTGGACGCCTACCTGCGCCGCACGCGCTTCGCGGACGCCCCCGCTCTCCGGCGGGAGATCGCGCGACGCAGCCTTGCGCGCGAGCATCGCTGGCGGGGTGAGGGATGCGACTGTCGCGACGAACCGGCCTGAGAGGGCCCCGCTAAACGGTCGGAGCGCAGATCGATCGGATCAGTGTTGTTCAGGGGGCGCCGACGGTGAGCCACTGGTAGTAGCTCGACGAGCCGGGGACACTGCCGCTCGCGCCCGGCGTGTAGGTCAACTGGATGTCCCCCGGAGCGCTGTTCACGATCTCGCGAAAGGCGTCGATCTTGCGCTCGGGATCTTCCGGGTTCAGTCCGTGGAAAACGATTTCGACGCGCTGTTTCGTCGCCATCACGTTCAAGACGAGCGTGGCGAGGGTGAAGAGCTTGCCGATTCCTTCGACCGCTTCGACGGCGAAGCGTGGAACTTCGCACTCGGAGATATGAAAGCCGTATTCGAGACGCATGGGTTACTCCCGGATCGTGTGGCTTCGCGCGAGATGCCCGAAATCAGGATCCGATTGGGGGACGCGGCAAGGTCGCGTCCACGTTGTGGACTGTCAAGCTGGACCAGGGTTCAGGAAGAGCGGCCTTCCTTCTGGTGCGCGATCGCGGCCTGGATCTCTTCGATGGTGACGAGTTGTTTGTCGATCAGCAGCTGCGTGATCGCTCGCGCGACGATGCGCGTGCGCTCGGTTTCTTCGAGCGCACGGGCGACGTCGTCCGTCAGGCCTTCGGGCAAGACCGCCGGCTTTGCTGCGGGCACGGCGGCGGGTCGAGCCATCTGCTCCGGCTCTGGCTCCGCTACGGGCGGTTCGACGACCGCTGTCGCCTTGGCCGGCTCACTGGCCGGCTCACTCTTCGGAGCCTCCATCGGCGCGGAGGGTTCCGGGGCTTTGGGGTCTCGCGTGATGACGCGGAGATTCGTTTCGCCCATCGGCTCGCTCTCGGCGTCAGTCTTCGCTTCGGTGGGCGCGTGCGTCGATGCGCCTCGGCTCGGCGGGAGTTCGATCGGAGCCGGGCCCGTATGACCCAGGTAGTAGCGGTCCATCGCGTCGCCGAGTTCGCTCGGCGCCACCATCACGGGTCGGATCTCCATGCCCGTACGAAAACCGAGGTCGTCGAGGACAGCGAGATTCGACGGGTCCTCCATGCCGAGGAAGAGCTGCGGCCTCGCCCCTCCCTCCTTGACGAAGAGTGGGATCACGCCGTGTTCGGATGCGATGCGCGAAGGGACGAGCCCGATCACGGCGTCCGAGATGCGCTTGCCCGAGAGCGTGGCGACCGGAAGGCCGAGCTGGAGCGCGAGTGCGCGGACCAGATGCGCCTCCTCGACCATGCCCATCTTGATGAGCGTCACGCCGAGTCGACGACCCCAGCGCGCCTGCTCACCGAGAGCCGAAGACAGCTGCATCTCGTCGATCACGCCGGCGCGAACGAGAATTTCACCCAGCTTGGGTTGGTCGCTCATGAAGGCCCCTCTCGGGCCTGTACATCGTCCCGTGGTCGGATCAACCTGAGTCGCGGCTGTCTCGATCGTCGAAGAAGACTCCGTGGGTTTCGGATCTCGCGAAAATGGGGGGACAACCCTTCGCAATCGGAGCGTCAACGGTCCATCACCGCCCGGACTGGATGCGTCTATGCGCCGCCCTCGTCTTCGCCCCCCGGCTCCGATAGGAAGCAGCGGCTGGCGCGGCCGTTCGCCGCGAACATCGCCGGCGTCTCGACACGACAGCGATCCATCACCGACGCACATCGAGTGTGGAAATGACAGCCGCGTGGCGGATCGCTCGGCGAGGGCACGTCGCCGAGAACCGGCGGTGCCCCGCCGCGTATCAAAGGATCGATCGAGGGAATGGCTGCGAGCAGGCCCTGCGTATATGGATGCGCCGGGTCCCGGAAGAGCGATTCCGTCGGACCCGTCTCCACGATCTTACCGAGGTACATGACCGCGACGTCGTGCGCGAGATACCGAACGACCGACAGATCGTGCGTGATGAAGAGATACGAGAGATCGAGTTCCTCTTGAAGGTCCCGTAGCAGGTTCAGAATCTGCGCCTGGATCGAGACGTCGAGTGCCGACACGGACTCGTCGCAGACGATGAGTCGGGGTTCGACGGCGAGCGCGCGCGCGATGCAGATGCGCTGGCGCTGTCCGCCCGAGAACTCATGGGGATAACGGTCCATCGTATCGGGATCGAGCTGCACACGTTCGAGCAGACTCGCGACGCGATCCCTGCGCTCGTTCTCGTTCGCACCGATGCCGAAACTGCGCATGCCCTCCGCGATCTGATCACGCACGCGCATGCGAGGATCGAGGGACGCCATCGGATCCTGGAAGATGATCTGGATGCGCTGTCGCGCGGCGCGTAGCTCTTCGGCGTCGAGCTCGAGAAGATCGCGCCCCTCGAACTCGATGCGCCCGGCCTGCGGCGTCTCGAGGCGCAGGATCGACCGGCCCACCGTCGTCTTCCCGCAGCCGGATTCTCCGACCAGGGCCAGCGTCCTCCCCGCGGCGAGTTCGAGCGAGACGTCGGTCGCCGCCTGGACCCAGCCGACGCGGCTCTGCATGACGCCCGCGCGAATCGGGTACCAGGTCTGAAGACCCTCCACTCGGAGCAGCGTCTCGGACTCGAGAGCCGGTGCGGCGCTCATGCCTCCTCCTCCCCGTGTTCATCCGTCTGCGGGTTCGTGTTCCGTGCGACGTCGTGACACCAGACGCGTCGTCCGCCTGCGGGTCGGAGCTCCTCGGGCATGACGTCGGCGCAGGGCTCGAAGCGCGCCGGACATCGGGTCGAGAAACGACAACCCGACGGCCATTGCGAGGGCGGCGGGACGGTGCCCGGAATCTCCGGCAACCGATCTCCGGCGGCGGAACGCGCGGGGATCGATCGGAGCAGCCCCTGTGTATAGGGATGCAGCGGATTCGAGAGCAGCTGCGTCCGCTCGGCGACCTCGACGATCCGCCCCGCGTACATGACGGCCACCCGGTCGGCGAGTTCGTTCACGATGCCGAGGTCATGGGTGATCAGCAGGATGGCCGTGTTGCGGGTGCGCTGCAGATCGCGCAGCAAGGCGAGGATCTGGGCCTGGATCGTGACGTCGAGTGCTGTCGTCGGTTCGTCCGCAATCAAGATCTCGGGACGCGTCGAGAGCGCCATCGCGATCATCACGCGCTGTTTCAATCCGCCGGAAAGCTGGTGCGGATACGCGTCGAGTCGCGCATCCGGATCGGGAATGCCGACCTCGACGAAGAGTTCACGCGTGCGCGCCCGGGCATCCGCATAGCCGATCGAATCGTGCAGCTGGATCGCTTCGATCACCTGGGCACCCGCGGTCACGACCGGGTTCAGGCTCGTCATCGGCTCTTGAAAGATCATCGAGATGCGCGTGCCGCGAACGCGGCGCATCTCCGTAACCGGATAGTCGAGCAGGTTCTCCCCGCCGAGACGGACTTCGCCCGCGACGACGCGACCCGGCTTCGGTACGAGGCGCAGGATCGAGAGCGCCGTCATCGACTTGCCCGAACCCGATTCGCCGACCAGCGCCAGGACTTCCCCGCTCGACAGATCGAAGGAGACGCGATCGACCACCGGCAGGCCGTCGTCGGGTCCAGCGCTCCGCTTGGACGAGGGAAACGTCGTCCGGAGGTCGCGAACTTCGAGGAGCGCACTCATGGCGAATCCCGGAGCGTGCGCGGGTCGAGGACGTCGCGGATCGCGTCGCCGACCGTGTTGACTGCGAGGATCAGACCGAAGAGCGCGGTGCCGGCGGCGCCGATGTTCCACCAGATGATCGGCTCGCGGGAGAGTTCGTCACGCGCGCCGTCGATCATCTGTCCCCAGCTCCCGTCGACGCCGATGCCGAGCCAGGAGAGCACGGCTTCGGAGAGCACCAGGCCCGAGAACATCAGAACGAAGGTGATGACGATCAGATGCGCCAGATTCGGAAGGATGTGGCGCAGCACGATCGCTGGCTCCGAGACGCCGAGCGCGCGAGCCGCGGAGACGTACTCGAGTTCGCGGAGCTTCAGCGTCTCCGCCCGCGAAAGTCGACAGAAGCCGACCCAGCTCGTCACGCCGAGGGCGACGCATACGGAAAGCGTGCCCCGCCCCATCACCATGATCAGCGTGATCAACAACAGCAGCCCCGGCATCGAAGCCAGCGTCGAGATCAGGAAGAACACGAAATCGTCGAAACGCCCCCCGAAATATCCGGCGCCGACACCGAAGAGGAGCGCCAGCGGAATCGCGATCAGACTCGTCAGACCGCCGATCAGAAGCGCGACGCGCGCGCCCTTGAGCGAGAGATAGAGCACGTCGCGCCCCAGGATGTCGGTCCCGAGTAGATGCGTCCCCGGATGTCGAAGAGGCTGACCGCCGTAGAACTCGATCTCGGCCAGCGGAGCCGAATAGCTCGCTTCGCGCGTGCCGAGGAAGAGTCGATCGACCAGCGTGAGCGGTGCGTTCGGCAGCACGTCGACCACGTCCTCGGGCACACCGCCCTTCCAGGCGAACGAGTCGAGCACGCCGATCGCCAGGTAGAGGCCGACGGTCAGGATGGCGACCTTGCGGCGACTCCAGAGCGTTCGGGCAGCCTCGCGCCAGAGGCGATTGCGACGGACGAAGGCGACGAGGAAGCCGACGCCGACGAGCAGCACGAGCGTCACGACGTTCGACGCGATGTACGGCTCGACGTTCACGAATCGAACCTCACCCTCGGATCGACGAGTCCGTAGGAAAGATCGGTCAGGACCTGCCCCAGGATGAAGAGCAGCGAGCCTATGTAGACCATCGTCCGTAGCGTCGAGAAGTCGTTCGACTGGATCGCGTCGACGGTGATCGAGCCGAGCCCGGGAATGCCGAAGAATGCCTCGAGCAGGATCGACCCCGTGAAGAGGAACGGAATCGCGAGTACCACGTGCGTCAGGATCGGGATCAGCGCGTTCCGTAGAACGTGGCGCGCCATGATGCGCACCTCGCTCGCGCCCTTCGAACGCGCGGTGCGCACGAAGTCGCGACTGCTCTCTTCGAGGAAAACCGTGCGATAGAAGCGGACGTCGCTGCCGATGCCGCTCAGCAACCCCACGATGATCGGCAGTGCCAGGAATCTCGGCAGCAACATCGGGTCGACGTCGAAACCCGAAATCGGGTACCAGCGCAGTAGCTTTCCGATCAGGAACTGCGCGCCGATGATGTAGAGCAGCGTCGAGACGCTCATCGCGAATACGCAGACGAGGACGCCCATGCGATCGATGTACGTCTCCCGGAAGAATGCGACGAGGAGCGATAGGGGGATCGCCGCCATCAGGCCGAGGACGAGTAGCGGCACGGTCAGTGACAGGCTCGGACCCATGCCCTCGGCGATGCGATCGATGATCGGGGAATCGTCGGCGTCGCTGAGCCCGAAGTCGAAGGTCAGCATCTTGCGGTAGTGCTCGAAGAGCAGGTTGTCGTCCCAATCCTGCCAGGGCCAGAGCGGACGGTCGTAGCCGTGGTTCACCTTCCACTGCTCGATCGCCTCGGGCGGGGCCTTGTCGCCGAGCGCCTTGCGCGCGATGTCCTCGGGCTCCGTGACCGTAAAGAAGAGCACGAAGAGCAGGAACAACACGCCCATCACGACGCCGACGCCGTAGACCAGCCTTCGCAGCACGTACGCGGCCATTTACTGACGCTCCTTGAAATAGGTCAGGAAGCCCGGCGTCACGATCGCAATGGCGAGTCCCAGCAACACCCAGGCCGGCCACTCGATCGGCTCGTTCCATTCGAGCCGTTTCGCCGCACGCACTTCGGGATCGATGTCGCGAAACTGGTAGGTCGGAACCGAGAGGCCCATCGGTTTTTCGTTTCGCACCCACGCATGGTAGAGCGCGTAGTCCTCGCGATGGAAGAGTTCGATCCACGGCCGTTCGCGCTCGAGGATCTCGAGCATCTCACGGATCTCGGCCTGGCGCTGGGGGCCGTTCTCGCGCGCCTTCATCGAGAGGAAGAGTTCGTCGAAGCGCGCATTGGAGAAGTTCGTCGAGTTCGGCCCACCGTGTTTCGACTTGCCCATCTCGGACCAGAGCAGAAAGAGAAAGTTCTCGGGATCCGGGTAGTCCGCGACCCAGCCGAAGCTGTAGATCTGGTGCGCGCCGTTTCCGAGCTTCTCCTGGAACTGGTTGTAGTTGGTGGCTTCGATGCGGACGTCGATGCCGAGGCGCTTCCACGCGGAGGTGTGAAAGCGCGTCTGGGTCAGGCCCGCCGTCGTCGTGTCGTAGGAATCGAAGGTGAGGCGCAGCGCTTCGCCCGTCTTCGGGTCGATGCCGCGCGGATAGCCCGCTTCGACCATGAGCTTCTTCGCCCGATCGAAGTCGACCTGCCGATACGGATTCACGTACTCGGGATCATGTCCGTAGATGTTGGGCGGGATCGGCGACTGGGCCGGCACGCCACGACCGTTCGTGAAGACGCGCGTGAACTCCTCGACGTCGACCACGAGGCTCATCGCCTGACGCAGCTTCCGTCCCCGTTCGCCCGCCGCCCGGCCGACGACGGGATCGTCGAAGTTGAAGCCGATGTAGAAGACGTCCGGCGACACTGCCTTCTCGAGCCGAATGCCGCGCTCCTCCATCTCGGGCGAAATCGCATCCTCGCGAATCACCTCGTCGAAGCTCTCCTTGATGATGCCCGACGAATCGTAGTAACCCTGGAGGAATTTGTTGAAGCGAGGGATGGCCTCCTTCTCGCGACGCACCTCGATTCGATCAATGAACGGGAGCGCGCGGCCCGCATATTCGAGCCGACCCGAGACACGGTCCTCTTCCTCGCCTTCATCCGGGAAGACCGCGGCGGGCGCCTTCCACTCCGGATGTCGCACGCCGTACCAGTTCTCCGATCGTTCGAGCACGTAGCGCGCCTGCTTGTGATACTCGGAGAGCACGTAGGGCCCCGTGCCGACGGGATGGTCGTCGAAGCGCGGCCGACCCCCGTCGCCGTCGTAGTAGGCGACCGCCTCCCAGGGCACCGGCGTCGAGAACTCCATCGCGAACCAATACTTGATCTGCGGGTAGGGCCTTTCGAGGGTGACCTCGAGGACGTGGCTCGTGGGCGTCCGAACGCCTTCGATCCCGCCGATCGCGGCGTACTGTTCGTGCACGGGCAGCGCCGCGAACGCCTCGTCGCCGTCCCGTCGTTCCTGCAAGGCCCGGCCGAATGCCTGGAAGCCTTCGATGTTCGAGAAGGGTTCGATGACCGGACTGCCGACCTTCGGATCGGCGATTCGCGCCAGCTGGAAAGCGACGTCACCCGCCAGGACCTCGCGGGTCCGCTGACCCGCGCCGCCGAGTCCGAAGCATTCATCGTCCGCGAAGAGCAGATCGCGGCGGAGCTCGAAGCGATAGCGCGTTCGTCCCTCGCCGAGGTCGGTCTCGACGGGCAGCGCGACGGCGAGTCCGGGAATCAGCTCGAGAGGTCGCTTCAGGAAGTGATACTCGAGCAACGTGTCGTAGACCGCGCCCGTGATGGCATGCGCGGTCGTCGTGTACGCGGTCGCGGGATCGAGGGTACGCGGCGCTTGCTGGAAGGAGCTGTACAGCACCTTCTCGCCCGGCTTCGTCGGTGGGTAGGGGTCGTTCCCGCATCCCATGGACGTCGACAGGACGAAAAGCAGGCCGCCGAGGAGAGCTGCTGCGCTCCGCCGTCGCTCGCGCGAGATCAAGTCCCACCCCCCTGCAAGTCGCCCCCTCCTCTGTCCGCACGTCGCGAACCGACCCGCTATCCCCGAACGATCGAGGATCCGATCCGTGCGTCTACTCAACCGTCGCCGAACGCGGCTCGCCGATCGGGAATCATGAAGAATCGATCGGACAGCCCCTCTGCGAACATGACGCGCTTCCAGGTGAAGCGAGCCATGGATTCCGCCTCCGGTGAACGCAGCGTGATCCGATTCGGAAACTCGATCTCGCTCCCTCCGACGCCGATCGCCTGAACGGCGTAGTCCTCGAAGGTCGCGCGGTATCGGATCGCGCCACCCGGCGACAGGTTCCGAACCTCGACCAGCCTACCCGAGACATCGAAGAGGAAGACCTCCCCGCCCGCTTCGAGCGAGTCGAGTTCGACGAAGCATGCGGCGTCGAAGAGTGCCTGCGGCGCGGGAGCTTCACAATCGGGCGCGGCGTCCTCGTCGGGCCATGCGAAGACGAGCGCGAGCCGGCCGTCGGGTTCGAGCCAGACCGCCGTGCGCGCGATGCCTGGGCTCGGCAGCGGCGCGGCCAGGAGCAGACCGACGACCTCGTCCACGTCGAGGTCGATCTTCGCGAGGTCCCAGAGGAGGGTCGGCGTGACACGTCCGCGTGAGATGTCTCCGGTCGAAACGTCATAGAAGCCGAAGAGCCGCCCGTTCGTCGCGAGCATGGCCGCGAGTTGATCGAAGAGACCGAGCACTTCGAAGCGAAGACGCGCGGGACGTTCGACCAGGATTCGCTGGGGTCGGTTCAATTTGAAGTCCGGTCCTTCGAGGAGGACCCGCGCGGATCCGCGTAGCGCCGACCGGGCGCCGGCCAGGTCGAGGTAGCTGCGGAGCACGCTCTCGGCGCGCGCGTCGTCGACCGCAAGGCGCGTTCCTTCCGACGGCAAGCCGGGTCCGAAGCTCGCCGGCGCACGACAGCCCACGAACGCGAGGATCGAGGCGCAGAGCCCGAAGATCAGGAGCGAAGCTCCGCGTCGCCTCACGGCGCCTCGCCGCTCGGACCCGCTCGCCCGAGATCGCCGCGCAGTCGGTCGAGCTTCTCGAGGAGCATCGGCTGTTCGGACTCGCGTATCTCGAGACCGACGGCCTCCTCGTAGCGCTCGAGCGCCCCTTCCTTGTCTCCACGAAGGAGAAGGACATCGCCTAAGTGTTCCGACACGACGGAATCACCGCCCGTCAGCTCGGCCGCCTGGATGAGTTGCTTCTGCGCTCGATCGAGGAGACGCAAGGCCTCCTCCTTGCGCGATTCTTCGAAAAGCGTCTCGGCCATCTTGTAGTAGATCCAGCCGAGACTGTCGGTGATGTAGCCGTCCTCGGGTGCGATCTCGAGAGCACGCCTAACGAGCTGCTCCGCCTCCTCTAGGTTCTCGCCGCGCTCGGCCCAGGAATAGCCGATGTAGTTGAGCGCGTTCACGTTGTCGGGGTCGACTTCGAGCACCTTCTGCATGTGGAACAGTGCGAGGTCGACGTTCCCCTTCGTCCCGTGCTGGACGCCGAGCTGGTAGTGCACGTCCGTATCGCCCTCGCCCCCGTCGAACAGGCCCTCGAGGAGCGCGATGCCGGCGTCGAAGTCGCCAGCGGCGATCGTCAATGCTGCAGCGTGGAAATCGAGCTGTGGATCCGGGCGAAGCGCCCGCAGCTCGTCGATCTCGGTGAGCGCCTCGCCATAGCGGTCCTCGGATTCGAGGATCGCTGCGATCTGGATGCGTGCATCGAAATAGTTGGGGTCCTGGTGTTGGATCCGCTCGAAGGCGTCGCGCGCACCATCCGGATCGCCCGCGGCCTTGCGAATCTGTCCGAGCGCGAAGGCGAGTTCGGGCTGATCCGGGTCGCTCTCGAGGACGACCTCGAGTCGCGACGCAGCCGACTCGTATCGACCCACCGAATACTCGAGGGAGGCCAGGCGACGGAGGGAGTTCAAGTCGTCGGGGTAGCGCTCGACGATCTCCGAGAAGGTTTCGATCGCTGCGGCGAGATCCTGCGCCTCGACCAGGGCCTGACCCAGACGCTGAAGGATTCCGTAGTGCCCGGGGTGGCTGGCGAGGACTTCGCGATACACCGCGATCTCGCCCTCCCCATCACCGCGCGCCCGCTCGAGCTGGGCGAGTCGCATGTAAAGGAGGAAATGTTCGGAGTAGGAGTCGAGACCGCGGCGAACGACTTCCTCGGCGGAGTCGAAGTCGCCACGCTGCTCGTACACGCTCGCCAGGGCGAGGATGCCGCGCAGCTGCTCTGGCTCGGACTCCGCGAGCTGATGCGCGAGGTTCTCCGCCTCGACGAGGTCGCCCTGTTCGAACGCGACCTGGTAGAGGACGTAGGCCGAGTCGGCGTCGAGCGGTCGACCCTCGGCATCCCGCAGGACGCGGTTCAATCCTTCGAAGTCGCGACGCAGTCGATAGAGCCGACCCAGGAAGAGTCGGTGGCGATGCGAATCGGGGTCCAGCTCGAAGGCGAGCTCCGCTTCGCGAACGGCCCCCTCGACGTCGTCGAGTTGCCACGCGAGGCGCGCCAGACGTTCGTGGATGACGGCCGAACCCGGGTTCTTCAGAGCGGCGCGTTCGTACGCCGCGCGGGCCTCGACGTATTCACCATCGGCGCGAGCGAGTTCACCGACGAGCACATCGTAATCCGCGGGGGCCTCGTCGCGAACGACGCGGAGCGGGATCTTCCGCTCCCGCGGACCCTGCGTGCCCGGGAATCCGAGGCCGCCGAGCGCGGCACAACCCGTCGATGCGAGGAGCAGGCAGGCGAGAGCGACCCTGGCCGAGCCTCGCATGATCCGAGTCCTCGTCCGCGATTCGATCTGCGGTTCGATCCGCCGTTCAGTCCGACCCTTCACGCGACCCCCGTGGCGCTACATCGCGATCGCGGCGCGTGGCCTCGATCGCGATCCCGATAAGCATCACCCTTCGAATCCTCATCGTCCACCCGGGCCGCCGCTAGAGCGTTTCCCGGCGACGTCTGGATCGCGATGACTACGACGAATCAGGGGGCGATCGGAGGGGCGATCGGCGTCCCCGTCGATCAGTCGCTGAGGTACCCGCTCTTCTCGAGGAACGAGACCAGCTGGGCAACGCTCTCGTCGACCGACTGACCGTTCGTGTCGATGACGAGCTCGGGCTTCTTCGGCTCTTCGTAGGGAGCGGAGATGCCGGTGAACTCCGGGATCTCTCCGGCGCGGGCCTTCTTGTAGAGACCCTTCACGTCGCGGCCCTCGCAGGTCTCGACGCTGGCATCGACCCAGACCTCGATGAAGTCGTTCTCGCCCATGATCTCGCGGACGGCGTCGCGATCCGCGCGGTAGGGGGAGATGAACGAGCTGAAGACGATCACTCCGGCGTCGGTGAAGAGCTTCGAGACCTCGCCGATGCGGCGGATGTTCTCCGTCCGGTCCTCGGGCGAGAAGCCGAGGTTCGAGTTCAGTCCATGTCGGATGTTGTCGCCGTCGAGGATGTAGGTCAGGCGTCCGAGTTCGCTGAGCGCCTTTTCGGCGGCGACGGCGATCGTCGACTTGCCGGATCCAGAGAGGCCAGTCAGCCAGATGGTGCAGCCGCGCTGGGCGAGCATTGCCTGGCGATCGGTTCGGCTGACCTGTCCTTCGTGCCACGTGATGTTGGTCGACTTGAGTTCACTCACTTCTCGTTTCCTTCTACTAGCGGGGTGACGCTCCGACGCGATGGCCGGAGAGCGCCGTCGCAGGGGCGTCTTCTCGAGCCAGGGATCGAAGTCGAATCACGGTTCGTGACCGGGGATCGCTTTTCGCGACGGCGGCACTATAGCCAGCCTGTCGGGATTTGCCCGAGCCCCGACGGCCCCTCGGGCCCTAATTCGCGCTTTCCTGTGACGCGACGGCAGCGCAGACGCAGCGAACCGCTGCGCCGACATCATCCGGTGTATTGCCGCGTCCCAGGCCAAAGCGAAGCGAGGCGTTCGCGAGCTCGGGCTCGCGACCTAGCGCGAGCAGAACCGGACTCGGGCCCGGCTTCGCCGAGCTGCAGGCCGCACCCGATGAGACGGCGATCCCGCCGAGGTCCGCGACCAGCCGATCGCCGTCGACGCCGTTGAAGGAGAGATTGAGATTGCCGGGCAGGCGCCTCGTCTCGTCTCCGTTCAGCAGCACGCGACCGGGCAATGCCGCCTCGAGTTCCTTGCGCAGCCGGTCCCGGAGATCGATCAGCCTCGCCGCCTCGACCTCCATTTCGTCGAGACACAACTCGAACGCCCGGGCGAGACCGACGATCGACGCGACCGGCAGCGTCCCCGAACGCAGCCCGCGCTCGTGCCCGCCGCCGTATTGTCTCGGCGCGAGGTGCACGCGCGGACGTCCGCCGTCACGCAGGCGGAGCAGCCCGACCCCCTTCGGTCCGTAGATCTTGTGGCCGGAGAGCGAGAGCAGATCGAGGCCATCGCGATCTGCGTGCAGCGGCACCTTGCCCGCTGCTTGCGCGACATCACTATGGAAGACGACCCCCCGTTCGCGACACGCGGATGCGATCTCACGAATGGGCTGGAGCACGCCGATCTCATTGTTGGCCGCCATGACGGAGACGAGGAATGTGTCGTCTCGCAACGCCGCTTCGACGGCGTCGGGCGAGACCAGGCCGTTCGAATCCACCGACAACACCGTCAGCTCGAATCCGCGCTCCGCGAGCACGCGACAGGGGTCGAGAACGGAGGGATGCTCGGTCTCCAGCGTGACGAGATGTCGACGTTTCGATTGCGCGTCGGCGAGGCCGAGGATGGCCAGGTTGTTGCTCTCGGTGGCCCCGCTCGTGAAGACGATCTCGCGGGGGTCACGAGCGCCGAGCCTCTCCGCGAGGCGCTCGCGCGCGTCTTCGACGGCGGCTTCCGCGCGCCAGCCGTAGACATGCGTGCGACTCGCGGCGTTGCCGAAGTCCTCCCGCAGGTAGGGCAGCATCGCATCGAGCACGCGCTCGTCGAGCGGCGTCGTGGCGTGGTGATCGAGATAGATCGGCCGTTCAGGCCGCGAAGGACTGCCCGCAGCCACAGGTATTCGACGCGTTGGGATTCTCGATCTTGAAACCGGACTCCTGGAGCGTGTCGACGAAGTCGAGCCGCGAACCGACCAGATAGAGCGCGCTCTTCTCGTCCACGATCACGCGCACGCCCCCGCATTCGATCTCGGTATCGATCTCGCGAACGACATCGTCGAACGAGAGCTGGTACTGCAGGCCCGAACACCCGCCGCCGATGACCTTCATACGAAGTCCGTGGGACTCGATCTTGCCGTCCTCGGAAAGAGCGACGCGGATCTGCTCAGCGGCCTCGGTCGTGACTTCGATCATCTCGGACTCTCCTGTCGCATCCAGCCCACCCAGGCGGACGCGGCCAAATGGCGCCGCCCCAACGTAGCAGCTCCCCTACTCATCGACTGCCCGGCCGGGTCCTTCAGCGGCATCTGCGGCTTCTGCTGTGGACGACATCCAGAGGAAGATCTCGCGATTGCCCTTGGGGCCCGCGACGCGAGAATCGACCCGGCGCTTCTCGAGACGTCCGAGGCTCCTAGCCGCCGCCGAGATGCGATTCGCCGCGCCCTCTCGCAGCGCATCGTCGCGCACGACGCCGCCCTTTCCGACCTGGGAGCGCCCGACCTCGAACTGCGGCTTCACGAGCAGGAGCCAGTCGGCATGCGGTGCGCAGGCGTGGATCGCGGGCAGGACGAGCGCCAGGGAGATGAACGAGACATCGATGACGACGAGGTCGAAGCGATCGACGAAATCTGCGGGCGTGAGGTGGCGGGCATTCACGCGCTCTCGAACCTCGACGCGCGGATCCAGTCGCAAACTCGAATGGATCTGCCCGTGCCCGACATCGATCGCCACGACCCGGGTCGCCCCGGACTGAAGGAGACAGTCGGTGAAGCCGCCGGTCGAAGCGCCGACATCGAGACAGGTCAGGCCCGTCGGATCCATGCCGAGATCCTCGAGAGCGAAGGCGAGCTTGTCGCCGCCGCGTGACACGAAGCGCCGCTGACCGCCCTTCAGGCGGACACTGCTCTCCGCGTCGATCCGCGTACCGGATTTGTCGATCGGTTCGTCATCGACGAGCACCCGACCCGCCAGGACCAGCGCCTGGGCCGCGTTGCGGCTCTCGGCGAGGCCCTCGCGCACGACGCGCTCGTCGAGACGTTCGCCCTTCGCGCGCGCCGTCACTCGGCGTCGCCAGCCCCCGCGACAGCGGCCGAGTCCTCGTCCTCCAGGGATCGGAGGAGCGTGGTCACGGCCTCGCGGATGTCGCTCGGCGCGACACCGACGCTCGCCGCGGATTCACCGTGGTCGATCAGCTGGTCCGGCACGCCGAGGATTCGGACCGGCGTGCGAACACCCTCCTCCGCCAGGAGTTCGAGAACCGCACCGCCGAAGCCGCCCATCGCGCTGTGCTCCTCGACCGTCACGAGGACACGGCAGCGCCTCGCGAGATCGACGATGCGCTCACGATCGAGGGGCTTCACGAATCGTGCGTTCAGGACCGCACAGCTTATGCCGTCGGCCGCGAGGTCACTGGCCGCCTCCATCGCCGGATGGTTCGTCGACCCGATCGCAAGGATCGCGGCGTCTTCACCGTCGCGTAGTAGTTCGGCTTCGCCGAGGGGAAGCTTCTTGATGTCGGGATCGAGGGCGATGCCGAATCCGGCACCGCGCGGGAAGCGGATGGCCGCGGGACCCGGGTACTCGATCGCGGTCGCGAGGAGATGCTGCAGTTCGTTCTCGTCTTTCGGCGCCATCACGACCGCGTTCGGGAGCGTCCTGAAGTAGGCGAAATCGAAGAGACCCTGATGCGTCGCACCGTCGGCGCCGACGAGCCCGGCGCGATCGAGCGCGAACGTCACGTCGAGGTTCTGCAGACAGACATCGTGCACGACCTGATCGAAGGCGCGCTGCAAGAAGGTCGAATAGATCGCCGCGACCGGCTTCATGCCTTCGGAGGCCAACCCCGCCGCGAAAGTCACTGCGTGCTGCTCGGCGATGCCCACGTCGTAGAAGCGATCGGGGAACGACTGCTGGAAGCGATCGAGTCCTGTTCCCGAAGCCATCGCGGCGGTGATCGCGACGATTCGCTCGTCCTCGCCCGCAAGTCGGATCAGGGCGTCGGAGAACACGTTCGTGTAGGAGGGCGGCGCCTTCTTCTTCGGGGCGAACTCGCCGGACGGGACGTCGAACTGACCGACGCCGTGGTACTTGAGCGGATCGGCTTCGGCCGGCGCGTAGCCATGTCCCTTCTCCGTGATCGCATGGACGAGGACGGGGCCCGAGCCGTTGGCGACCATCTCCTTCACGTTGTCGAGGGTCTCGAGGACGACGTCCATGCGATGGCCCTGGATCGGCCCGACATAACGGAAGCCGAGCGCCTCGAAGAGCAGGCCGGGCGAGAAGAAGACCTTGAGGGACTCCTCCGCTTTGCGCGCCCAATGCAGCATGTCCCCGGGCATCCCGGTCAGGAACTCGCGCGCCCAGCCCTTCACGCGTCGCGCCATCGGAGCGGAGAGTTTTCGCGAGAGGTAGGAGGAGAGCGCACCGACGTTCGGATCGATCGACATCTCGTTGTCGTTCAGCACGACGATGAGATTCTTTTCCTCGAGATGACCCGCGTGGTTCAATGCCTCGAAGGCCATGCCCGCGGTCATCGAGCCGTCCCCGATCAGCGCGATGACGAGACCATCCTCGCCCTGATGATGTTTCGCGCGCGCCATGCCGAGCGCGGCCGAGATCGAGGTGCCGGCGTGGCCCGCTCCGAAATGGTCATACTCGGATTCCTCGCGTCGCAGGAACTTCGACATGCCGCCGCGCTGGCCGATCGTGTGGAAGTCCTCGCGGCGTCCGGTCAGCATCTTGTGCGGATAGCCCTGATGCCCGACGTCGAGCACGAGTCGATCGGTCGGCGTATCGAAGACGTAGTGGATCGCCGTGATGAGTTCGACGGCGCCGAGACTCGAAGCGAGGTGTCCCCCAGTCTGCGAGACCCGGGCGAGGATCTCGTGTCGAATCTCGTCCGCGACCTGCTCGACCTTTTCACGCGGTAGCTTGCGCAGGTCGGAAGGCCGCTCGATTCCGTAGAGCAGCCTCTCCTGATCCGACTCTTGACTCATCGATCCCTCCGCACACAGAAGCGCGCCAATTCGCGCAGCGGTTCCGCGCGCTCACACATTCCCTCGATCCGCCCCAGCGCACGATCGAGCAGTCCTTCCGCGCCGCGTTTCGCATCGTCGAGGCCCTGGACGCGTAGAATACTCGCCGCCTCGTCACTGTCGGCGTCGAGTAGATCGTCCGCGATCTGGAAGGCGACACCGATTTCCTCGGCAAAGACCAGGAGACTCTTCCGCTCCGACTCGCTCGCGCCGCCGAGCGCCGCTCCGCCGACGATCGCCGCACGAAACAGCGCCGCCGTCTTTCGAGAATGGATCGACGCCAGGCGCTCATGATCTACGGCGCCGTCGGTCTCGGGCGAAAAGAGCAGATCGTCGACCTGCCCCCCGACCAGCCCCGCCGCGCCCGCCGCCGTCGCGAGAGCATGGATCGAGAGCATCACAGCGGCAGGATCGCCCGACGACATCGTCGGGTCCGACAGAACCGCGAATGCCTCGGTCAGCAGAGCGTCACCCGCCAGCACCGCCGTCGCCTCGTCGAAGGCGACGTGGACCGTCGGTCGCCCGCGTCGCGTCGCGTCGTCGTCCATGCAGGGAAGGTCGTCGTGCACCAACGAATAGGTGTGCACGAGTTCGACAGCCACGGCGATCGGCAGCGCCGCCTCTGCCCGGCCGCCCACGGCTTCCGCGGCCGCGAGCGCAAAGATCGGTCGGATCCGCTTTCCCCCCGGAAAGAGAAGATGTCGCATGGCGTCGCGCAAGGATTCGGGGATCGTCGGTCCCGGATCGAACCTCGATTCGATCGCCGCGTCGATCAGCGGAATCCGCTCGGCCATGTACGCGTCGACATCCACCGCCTGCCCTACCGTTCAATCCTCGAGCGCGTCTTCGTCCGACGCGTCACCCGAATCTTCGTCCCAATCCTCGTCGGACTCGAAATCGACCGTCTCGCCTCCGTCGCGATCGGCGACGAGGATCTCGATCCGGCGCTCGGCGTCATCGAGTCGGGCCGAACAATCGCGAGACAGCTTCACGCCGGTCTCGAAGAGTTCGAGCGCTTCCTCGAGCGGCATCTCGCCCTCTTCCAGCCGAGCAACCGTCTCCTCGAGACGTCCGAGAGCATGTTCGAAGGATATAGCGTCGGCGGGCTTGCCTGCGTCTGCATCACCCCGACCACGCCCACCACCCTTCGCGTTGCGATCGGACTTGCCCATTCGGGTCGACTCTATCGGTCGCCCCTGCCTGCGTCAATCTTGCACAGTCGTCGAACTACGCGGAAAAGCGTCGTTTTTCGCGTTTAGGCCGCGTCGTTTCCAGGCTCTGACCGGAGCCCCGGTCGGCGTCCTGTTCGGAGATCTAGTCGGTATCCTGGCCGCCGCTCGCCTCCGGGTCGAGGCGGGTCACCTCCGCGCCGATCCCGCCCGCGCCGAGGCGCAGGTCCAGGGCGTCCCCGAGCTCGACGTCCTCGACGCTACGCACGATCCGACCGTCGACCGCGCGACGCGCGAGCGCGTATCCGCGACCGAGTACGGCCAGGGGACTGAGTGCATCGAGTCGGGCGGCGTTGGCCGAGAGTCGGCGGCGATGGGCGTCGAGGCGGCGGCGGATCGCCGCGACTGCGGCCACATGGGCCCGCGCTTCTCGCGTGCGCGCCAGGGCCACCCGAGCGCGTGGCGAATGGGCGCGAACGAGTGCACGGAGTCCGGCGACGCGATCGCGATGGGCATCGACGCGGCGCTCGATCGAAGTCGTCAGTCGACGCAGATCGCGACCGACCAATCCGGCAAGGGCCGCGCGATCGGGCACGACGCGCATCGCTGCCGCGGAAGGCGTCGGCACGCGCAGGTCTGCAACCAGGTCGGCGATCGTCGTGTCCGTCTCGTGTCCGACACCGGAGACGACCGGAATCGGCGAGTCCGCGATCGCCTTCGCGACGACCTCGGTATTGAAGGCCCAGAGATCTTCGAGCGAACCGCCGCCCCGAACGAGCAGGATCACGTCGACGTCGGTGGCGTGTTCGAGTCGGCGAATCGCGGCGGCGATCTGCTCGGGCGCGTCCTCCCCTTGCACGAGCGTTGGCGAGATCAGGATCGGTATCGAGGG
>Ga0315338_1001654_pt1 | contig 26226 bp, 17 predicted proteins | sample ASW8metaG_FD_204518 | JGI IMG/M metagenome (GOLD analysis project Ga0315338, IMG submission 204518) | Ammonia-oxidizing marine archaeal communities from Monterey Bay, California, United States - ASW #8 | ecosystem: Environmental > Aquatic > Marine > Coastal | place: USA: California | collected... | reverse complement strand
CTCGGCCGAGGCCGGCGCGGAGCCCGTTCTCATGGGTGCCGCCGGACCCCGTCGGAATACCGTTCACATAGCTGCGCAGATGCTCGTCGGTCGACTCCGTCCACTGCAGCACCAGGTTCAGGCGCGTATTGGAGGCCGTGTGCTCGCGCACGACGGTGAATGGAGCCGCGTGCACCGCCGGCGTGTTCCGGTCGGCGAGAATACGCTGGAGATAGTCGAGCAGCCCTTCGTCGTGATGGAACACGTGCCGCTGGCCGGACGATTCGTCCTCGAACACCACCTTGACCCCCTTGTGGAGGTAGCTGGCGGTTTCCAGACGCTCGGCTATCAACCCGGCGTCGAAGGTCGTCTTGGGAAAGATCGTCGCATCGGGCCGGAAATACACCGTCGTGCCGGTGCCGCGAGCCTTGCCCACCCGTTTCGGCTTCGCGACCGGCTTGCCCTGTGTGAAGTGCTGTTCCCAGGTGACGCCGTCACGACGCGAGGTGGCGACCAGTTCTTTTGAGAGCGCGTTGACCACGCTGGCGCCGACGCCGTGCAAGCCTCCGGCTGTGCGGTAGGTGCCGTGCTCGAATTTGCCCCCGGCGTGGAGCGTCGTGAAAATGACCTCCAACGCGCTCCGTTTGCTTGTCTTGTGGAGGTCGACGGGTATGCCCCGTCCGTCATCGGTGACGGTCACCGAGGCGCCGTCGGCGTGCAGGGTCACCGCGATGTTGGAGGCGTGCCCATTCATTGCCTCGTCGACCGCGTTGTCGAGGATCTCCCACACCAGATGGTGTAACCCGGCCGGACCCACCCCGCCGATATACATACCGGGGCGCCTGCGAACCGGGTCCAGGCCTTCCAGTACAGTGATGTCTTTCGCCGTGTAGCTCTTCGCCATTGCCGTTGACCGCGGAGGGCGCTGGGATGCCAACCCTGCTGTGCCGAGGTGGGGTGAAGCGGCGGCCAGTGTAGCACGCGAGGTCCGGCCCTCTTGTTCGCTCGTCCTGCACGGGAGAAGGGACGTTCGTCGCTCGGGAGATCAATCGAGGGTGGGCACGGTCACCGGTGGTGGGATCACCCGGGTGAACTGGCCCCGCTGGAGCAACTGGCGCCCCTTCCCGCCGCGTCCGGTGACGCCGTACTTGGCGGTGCTGACGGTTTGGCTGGCGCCGCGATTGGTTTCGACGGTCAGGAGGTCACGGTCACCGGTGGAAGCGATGAAGCCGAGCACCTGATCCGCACCCGGCAGGAGCTTGATCAAGATGACCCCCTTGCCGGGGCCGGACAAAAAATTGATATCTTCGGCCGCGCACAACGTGGCGCGGGCCTGAGCTGTGGCGGCGATGATTACTTCGGCACCGGTCGTATGGGCGACGCCGACGACGTGGGCGCCGGTGGTCGGTCTGGCGAATCGCCGTCCGGCCCGGGTACTCGGTTCGAGAAACGGCTCCAGGCTGAAGCGCAGACTGTAGCCGTCGGTCGTGACCGCGACCGCGTGGCTGGGCGGCGCGCCACCTTCGTGCGCCGATGCGATCTTCGAGGCCACCCGCGGGTCCAGGCTCATGGCGGCCACGATACGCTCGTGGTCCTTCAGCTTGAAGAAGCGCTGTATCGGCTCGCCGTGACCGGTCGTGGCCGGAATGTCGGTGATGCGCAGGGTATAGGCGACACCGAAGCTGCTAAAGAACACACAGGTCGCGCGAGTGCTTCCGGCCAAGGCCGTCACCAGTCGGTCGCCCTCCCGGAGCCGGGTGGCGGTGACGTCGCGGACCTCTTTCTGTCGTTTGATCCAGCCGTCGGCAGTCACCAGGACGATGGCGTCCTCGTCCACGATGAAATCGTCGGCGCGATACTCGACCTCTTCCTCGACGCTCTCGATCACGGTCCGGCGCGGATTGGTCTTCGCGCTCCCGTAGGCCTGTTTCACTTCGCGCAGCTCGTCTCGCACGAGCGTCCACCGTCGCGCGTCGTCTTCGAGCAGCCCTCCGATGTGGCCGGCGCGGTCACGCTTCTGACCGAGTTCCTCGCGGATGACCAAAATCTCCAATCGTGCTAGGCGATAGACCTTCAGCTCGAGAATGGCGTCGGTCTGTTCCGCGTCCAGCCCGAAGCGCGCCATGATCTTGGCGGCTGCGTCCGCTTTCCCGTCCGACGTGCGGACGATCCGCAATACCTCGTCGAGGGCGTCGAAGACCGTTTCGAACCCTTCCAGAATGTGGATGCGTCGTTCCAGCGCCGCCAGTTCGTGCTCGAGACGACGGGTCACGACGTCGAGGCGGAACCGCAGAAAATGCCACAGCACTTGATGCAGGTCCAGTCGCTCCGGCCGGCCCACTTCCGGTTGCTCGGTCGGAACCAGGCAGGTCAGGTTGACGGCGAAGTTGGTCTGCAAGGGCGTGTGCTTGAACAGATACGCCATGACCATCAGCTCGTCGGCATCACGCTTGAACTCGAGGGCGATCCGAACTTCGTCGGTGGAGAGGTCCTTGACGTCGAGGAGTGGTGGCAGTTTGCGGGCGATGATGATGTCAGCGATGCGTTCGACCAACTGCGCCTTGTTGACCGTATAGGGGATGCTGGTGACGTGGATCGTCTTGGTGGACCGTGTCCCAGGCCCTGCTTCCCAGGTGCATCGCAGCCTGACGGCTCCGCCCCCGGTCGTGTAGATCTCCTTGAGTTCCTCCGGAGTGTTCAGGATCTGGCCGCCGGTGGGAAAGTCGGGTCCCTTGACGTAGGCGCACAGCCGGGCACTGCTCAACTCGGGGTTGTCGAGCAGCTTGAGCAGCGCCGTGCAGACTTCTCCCGCGTGATGCGGCGGGATGTTGGTGGCCATACCGACGGCGATGCCGGTGGCTCCATTGAGCAGCAGATTTGGCAGGCGCGCTGGCAGGACCACCGGCTCCGTTTTCGTCCCGTCGTAGTTCGGGCGGAACGGGACGGTATCCTGGTCGATTTCGCCTATGATCGCCGCGCTCAGCGGAGCCAGTCGACACTCCGTATAGCGCATCGCCGCCGCGGCGTCGCCGTCCAGGGAGCCGAAGTTGCCGTGTCCGTCGATCAAGGGATACCGCAGGGCGAAGGGCTGCGCCATCCGGACCAGGGTGTCGTAGAGCGCCGTGTCGCCGTGCGGATGGTAGCTGCCCATGACGTCCCCGACTACCTTGGCTGACTTGCGGGGTTTGGCATCAGCCGTGATGCGTTGTTCCCACATCGTGTACAGGATCCGCCGCTGGACCGGTTTCAGGCCGTCGCGGACGTCGGGCAGGGCGCGCGCGGTGATGACCGACAGCGCATAGTTGAGATAACGACTCTGTGCGGCGTCGATCAGCTCGATGGTTGTTTCGCCCGGCGTCGGGCGCGTGTCTGGCCTGCCCGTGTCGTCAGGCTCGTCGAAGAGCGGCGTGGCGCGACGCGGAGGTCGTTTGGCCATGGTCTGTTACGTGCGCGACGCGACGGCCGACGGGTTCGCGTCCAACACCGTCAGGAGTTCGCCCAGCACCATCGCGGTTGCGCCCCACACACGTTCCCCTTGCAGTTCGAAGTAGGGCACGCGAATCACCTGGTCCTGCCGCCAACGCCATCCCTGTCTCAGATGGTCCGGGTGCCGCAGTTCGTCCAGGGACACCTCCAGGATCCGCTCGACCTCCCCCAGGGCCGGCGTCAGCCGTGGCCGCTCGTCCGACACGGCCACCACCGGGTGTAACGCGAAATTGCTGACCGGGATGTACAGCGGTGAGAGCGGCCCCAGGACGCGCACGTCAACGGTGAGGCCGATTTCCTCGCGCGCTTCCCGGAGTGCGGCCGCCTCGACCGATTCGTCGCCGTCGACCGCACCGCCCGGCAGCGACACCTGGCCGGCATGCTGACCCAGGGTACCCGCCCGGCGTGTCAGCACCACATGCACCTGATGCGCCACCGGGTAGAACAGCACCAGCGCCGCGGCGGCGCGGGCTCCGCTGGGTATCACCCCCGCTTGCCACCCTATTCGGGGCCGCGGGGCGAACGCGTTGTGTGTGTCGTGGCGCGGTGCGGGGTCGTCGAGGGCGGCGCGAAACTGCGCTTCGATCTGATAGAGTGTCGGTGCAACTTCCACGTGCAATTCCCTATCCTACCGCGTCTCATGACGGTGTCCGTATTCTCGCTCGCCGCCTGACCGACACCGCATGGCCGACTCCGCGCCGGGCACGAAAAAGTTCGATCGGTCTATCGTCGAGGGGCCATTGGGTCGCGCAGTCTGGCATATCGCCTGGCCCACGATGGTGCAGAACGTCATCGGCGGGCTTCAGGGCATCATCGACCAGGCCATGGTCGGCAACTTCGTTGGGTACACCGGCAACGCCGCCATCGGGGTCAGCCTACAGCTCTTCATCCTCGTCATCGTGTTCGTGGCGTCCGTCTTCACAGGGATGGGTGTGCTGGTGGCGCGGTTCGCCGGCGCCGGCGACCGCCACAAAGTCAACAGGTCAGTCTATCAGGCGTTTCTGGTGGCGGTCGTACTGGCTGTCGGGGTGATGGCGCCGGTGGGCTATTGGGCGGCGCCCACGCTGTTGACGCTGATCAACGCGCCGGCCGAGGTGCAGGTCGAGGCGCTGCCCTATATCAGGATCATGTTCGTCTTCAGCATCGGCATGCTGATGTTCTTTATGTTCAGCGGCGCCTTGCGCGCCGCCGGCGATGCCAAGACTCCGATGCGCCTCGGCATCCTGATGACCGCGATGAATATCGTGTTCAACATCGTGCTGATCCGCGGGCTCGGACCGATTCCGGCATTCGGGACCACGGGCGCGGCCATGGGCACGGCGATCGCCAGCGGCATCACCGGCATCATCTTCATGTGGTTGCTGTTTTCGAATCGGTTGGTCATCCAGTTCACGCGGACGATGTCGTTCCGTCCGGACTGGGACATAATCCGGCAGCTGTTCAAGTTTGGGCTCCCCGCCGGCATCCAGGGCATCGCCATGAACTTCGGCGGGGTGTTGATGCTCCGTTTCATCGGGTCGCTCGAGCACAGCGGTGAAGCCCAGGCGGCCTATGCGGTCGGCTACACGGAGCTGTTTTCGCTGATCACCTGGACCTCCGTGGGTCTGATGGGCGCCACTGCCGCGGTTGCGGGTCAGAACCTGGGGGCTGGGCAGCCTGACCGTAGCGCCCGGTCGGCACAGGCGGCGGCCCTGATGGGACTCGGCGTCGCCGCGTCGGTCGGCGTGCTGTTCTTCGCGATACCGCGCCCGCTGCTCTCGATCTTTGGTATGCACGATGGTGTCGTCGTTGACCTCGGGGTCGAACTGCTCGGCTATCTCGCCATCTCCGGACTGTTTGTCACCGTTGCGCTCGCTTACACGGGCGGGCTCCAGGGCACGGGCGACACACGGAGCCCGTTGTACATTTCCATCATCTCCCAGGTGGTCATGCCGCTCGGAATCTGCGCCGCCATTCAGGCGACGTCCGGGCTCGAGTCGCACGACATTTGGCTCGCCATCGTCATCGGGCATGTGACACGTGCCGTCCTCAGCGTGATACGGTTCCGCCAAGGCAAGTGGCGCGACATCCGCGTCGATATCGGCTCGGCGCAGGCCTGAGACGCTATGGCCCGCTCGCTGCGGCTCTGCCTCGGGGATACACCCTATCGACGTCTCAATGGTTGACGGGTCACAGGATCACCCTTCCACGCTGGCCGCGCAGGCGCTCGGGCGGGTCGACCCGGACACTCGGGCGATCATTCCACCGATCCATCCCTCAGCGATCTACGAACGTGCGGCGGACGGCAGCTACCCCGGTGGGCGCACGTACACCCGAGACCACAACCCCACCTACGATCAAGCGGAGGCGTTGCTGGCGTGTCTCGAAGGTGGGGATGCGGCACTGTTGTTCAGCTCGGGTATGGCGGCCGCAACCACCATCCTCGACACCCTCGAGGCCCGAGACCACGTCATCGCGCCTCAGCAGATGTATTGGACGATTCGGCGCTGGCTTGAGGAGTTGGCCGTCCGTGGGCGCATCGAACTCGACCTCGTCCCCAACGGTGACCAGGCGGCGCTCGAGCGTGCGCTGCGGCCCGGCCGCACACGAATCGTCTGGGTGGAGACCCCGGCGAATCCGACCTGCGCCATCACCGACATTGCCGCGACTGCCGAGCTGGCCCATGGCGCGGGCGCCCAGGTGGTCGCCGACAGTACCCTGTCGACACCGGTGCTATGCCGTCCGATCGAACATGGCGCCGATCTCGTCATGCACTCGGCGACGAAACAGCTCAATGGCCATGCTGACGTGCTGGCCGGCGCCGTGGTCACGGCGCGGCACGATGACTTCTGGGATCGTATCGTCCACGATCGCGGGTGTCGGGGCGCGGTGCTCGGGCCGTTCGAGGCCTGGCTGCTCCTTCGTGGCATGCGGACGCTGTTCCTTCGCGTACCACGCTCGGCCGCGAGTGCGCAGCTGATTGCCGAGCGGCTGGCGTCGCATCCGGCAGTCGTCGAGGTGTTCTATCCCGGGCTCACGTCACATCCAGACCATGCGGTGGCGGCTCGGCAGATGTCCGGCGGCTTCGGCATGCTGTTATCGTTTCGTGTCGCGGGGGGCGCGGCCGAGGCGCGCCGCGTGGCCGGGGTATTGCGACTGTTCAAGAACGCGACGTCGCTTGGTGGCGTCGAAAGCCTCGTCGAGCATCGTGCCCCCGTCGAGGGACCAGGGACACCGGTGCCGGACGATCTGCTCCGCCTCTCGATCGGCATCGAAGCGGTTGCCGACCTGCTGGCCGACCTCGACCAGGCGCTAGGGGGCAGAGAGAGCACGAAATGAGCCCGAAAGCGTGCACCCGCCGGCACCGACCCTGATAGGGTGTATCGCCCGATTACACCCTTGTCGCATCTTGCCGGCCGGGCGCCGTGCGCTGAACACGGCGTCTGGCCAGGCCGCGCACATGCGCGCCCCCCGGCCACGGAGTGGGGCACTCGGGGTCTCCGCGGAGCGCCGCGTGGGGTTCTGGGCGCAGCCCAGATTAAGGAATGCTTAGCTATCAACTGACCCAATACGGGCAGCCTCTCGAGCGGATCGAATCGGTGCGACCGGATCCGGTTGGCACCGAAGTGCTGCTCCAGGTCGAAGCCTGCGGCGTCTGCCACAGCGACCTGCATCTGCGGGACGGCTTTTTCAACATGGGAGCCGATAAGCGCCTCGACCTGTCGAAGGGACGAGAGCTGCCCCTGACCTTGGGACACGAGATCGCGGGCCGCGTCGTGGCGTGTGGCGCCGATGCCCCCGGTGTGGAGGTGGGTGTGCGTCGGGTCGCCTATCCGTGGATCGGATGCGGCGACTGCGTGACCTGCGCGGCGGGGGAGGAGCACCTGTGTCCGGGGTCGCTCGCGCTCGGCGTGGCCCGCCACGGTGGGTTCAGCGACTACGTGTTGGTTCCGCATCCTCGCTATCTACTCGACTTCGGTGACCGACCGGCCACGCTGGCCTGCACCTACGCCTGCTCAGGGCTCACCGCCTATGGCGCGGTTCGAAAAGTGCAGCCTCGGGTCGAGAGACGCCCCCTCGTGATCATCGGGCTCGGCGGTGTGGGGTTTGCGGCGTTGCGATTGGCTCAGGCGATGACGACGGCGGATGTGATCGCGGTGGACGTCAACGAGGCTACGCTCCAGGCGGCGGCACAGACGGGCGCCGCCGTGGTCGACGCGCGAGCCGATGACGCGCCAAGACAGATCCGCGCGCTGACCGGCGGTGGCGCGGCGGCGGCGATCGATTTCGTGGGCGCTGAGACCACTACGTCACTCGGCTTCAAGGCCCTCGGCACCGGTGGGGTACTGGTGATCGTCGGGCTCTTCGGCGGGCAGTTCCGAGCGTCGATTCCATTGTGGCCGCTGCGGAGCCTTACGGTCCAGGGGTCGTATGTCGGCAGTCTCGACGAGATGCGGGAGCTGATGCGTCTGGTTGAGGGCGGCGCAGTGTCGCCGATTCCGATTCAGCCTCGGCCGCTGGGCGACGCGCAGACCGTGTTGGATGATTTGGGTCGCGGCGGGTCCGTGGGACGGATGGTGCTGACGCCCTAGTTTTTCCGACAAGGCGCCCCGTCTGGCGGTGTTACTTCGTCGGTCACAGCCCGCTTGGCTGCTCCCTCCTCGCGCCTAGCTAGACAGACGCCTCGTCGGAGAAAACCCCTCCAGACGTTTTTCAGCAGCCTGCTACTCGGTCTGTGACCCCGACGGGACTGACTGTGCGTCTGGCGATGGGCGGCGTGGTCGACCAAGTATCCAGACCACGCCTCCAGTCGCGACCGACACGGCCACCCATTGCAGCATCAGTCGCCGGGTGTCGACCTCCGCGGTCCAGAGCCTGAGAGGAACACCACGATAGGTTCGGTTCACACGACCGAAACGGCCAGCCCCGCTCCTGCCGCGCGGCTCGCGCGTGCCATCGGGCGCGACCTGTCGACCTACGCTGATGAAGGCGTAACCAGCGGACACCCGAGTGTCCGGCTCGTCCGATCGCACGTGCACCCACGGCGGCATCAAGCCCATCAAGCTGAAGCACATCATTCCGACGCCCAGGGCGAGGTGCTTGCGGTTGGTCATCCCGCGGCCTCTCCGGCGCGCGCCTCAATTAGGCGTCGCGCCTCGTCGCGCAACCGCACGGTTTCGTCCCATCCCGTGTCACCGGGGTGGAGCGGTGAGCAGACGGTCAGCGTGATTCGTCCCGGACGCAGCAGCATCGTGTCCGCCGGGAAGACCTGCCGCGTGCCGGCGAGCGCGATCGGCACGACCGGACGCCCGGTGCTGGCTGCTGCCCGGAACGCACCCAGTCTGAACGGCAGGAGACCGGGTGCCCGTACGAACGTGCCCTCCGGAAAGACGAACATCGATTCACCGTCCGCGAGCGCGGCGCTGACGTCGTCGGCGCCTTCCATCCGGTCAGCCTGTTTCGTCTTCTCGATGGTGATGTATCCCGCTTTCGGAATGATGGTGCCCAATACCAGATAGCTCGCCAGACGGCCCTTGGCCGCGAAGCGCAGGTTCTCAGGGAGTATGGCGAGAATCACCAGGACGTCGACATAGCTCGCGTGGTTGGCGACGAAGATGGCCGGGCCGAGGTCGCGGAGGCGTTCGAGCCCGGTCACCGTGAGCGGGCATCCTGACGCGGCAATCACGACTCGGGAGAAGCGCTTCAGCTGGCGACGGACCGTGGTCGTGTGTCGACTCAGCCCGACCAGCGCCCACAGCGGCGGGATGGCGACGAGCGTGAGGCCCAGGATGTACCCGGTATAGACGAGACGTAGCAAGAGACGTCCAGCCTGAGAAAGGCGCCCCTTGGCAGCCTGCACGGCCAGGGTCAACCACTGGGTGACCATCGAGCCCGTGCCCCGGTCCAGCGACCCCGCCAGGTACGCATCTCTGGTCGCTCCGCGACGCACTTTCCCGCTGGATGTCTTGAGCACCGAGCCGGGCCGGGCGACCACGACCGTGTCCGGTGGAATCCCGAGCGCATCGGTGACCTGTTCGTGCACCGCCTGTCGGAGCCGCTCGCGGGCGGCGGCGTCGGTCTCGCGAGTTTCCGCCACTATGACGAGTTGCTCGGTGCCCAATGCCGCGTCGACCACCCCGAAGGCCGCAATGCAGCCTTTGCGGACCCCCGGCACCGTCGCGACGACCGCCTCTGCCTCCTGGGGATAGATGTTCCGGCCGCCTTTGATGATGATGTCTTTTCGGCGTCCGGTCAGGAACAGTTCACCATCCGCGAAGTACCCCAGATCGCCAGTGTCGATCCAGCCGTCGTCTGTGGTGATGGCCCGCGTAGCGTCCGGGTTCCGGTAGTAACCGGCCATCATCGAGGGGCCACGGAACTGGACCCGTCCTTCGATGCGCTCATCGACGACGACATCGCCTTGGTCGACCACACGGATCTCGTGTTCGGGAAGCGGCACGCCGCACGCGACGAACGCGAGCGCATCCACCGCCGTGCTCGGTGTGGCACGTCCGGTCGTTTGGAAGCTCCGGTCGAGATGGTCCACTCGGGCCGGAAACCTCCGGGGGGTGACCGCCAAGCCGACGGAGCATTCGGCCAGCCCGTATACCGGGCGCATGGCCTCGCGTGGCAGACCCATCGGGGCGAATCGCTCGACGAAGCGGGTCATGGTGTCCGGCAGGACCGCCTCGGATCCGTTGAGCACGTTGCGCAGGGAACTGAGGTCCAAACCCGCGAGCTCGTCGTCCTCGATCTTGGCCACACACAGGTCGAACGCGAAGTTCGGGGCGACGGCCAATGTGGCCCGATGCGCGTGGATGGCCCACAGCCATCGCGACGGTCTCGACAGGAACGCGAGCGGCGAGAGAATTGCGACCGGAATGCCGGCGTACATCGTGCCGAGCCAGGCGCCGATGAGTCCCATGTCGTGATAGAGCGGCAGCCAGCTCACGACCACATCGGCCGGTCCGACCTCGAGCCCGGCCACGATGGCGCGGACGTTGGCTAGTAGATTGGCCTGCGTCAGCAGAACCCCCTTGGGTTGTCCGGTGCTGCCGGAGGTGTACTGGATCAGCGCCGGGTCCTCCGGCGTGAGCCACGGCGCCGGGTTGGCGGGCAAGGCCCCCGTCTCGGGCTGGTCCCGGGACAGATTGGGAGACAGCGCGTCCAGGGTTGTGACCGACGTGAGCGTCGGCACGCGTCCGCGTAGCAGGCCGGCGAGCCGCTCGACTTCCGCGAAGGTGATCATCAGGCGAGTGCCGGCGTTGACGAGGATGCCTACCTGGCGCTCGGCGTACTCCGCTATGCGGTCGGCGCGGAACGGGGGATAAATGGGCACCGGGATTGCGCCGGCCAGCAAGGTGCCGAAGAAGGCCGGAAAGAACGCCGACTCGGTGCGCAGCATGATCGTGACCGCGTCCCGGCGGCCGATGCCGCGGGCGCCCAGCGCTGACGCGACACGGACGGACTGTCGCCACAACCGGCCGTAGGTGATCGGCTGTTCCGAGCCGTCGTCCTGCCGAAGAAAGATGTGTGTACGGTCTGGCGTGGTGCGCGCATGCCATTCCAACACTTCGACGAGGGTGGTGGCCGACTCTGGCGCCGCCGCACCAATCCCGACGGCCGCGGCGAGCGGCGGACGTATCTCGATGCGCGCCGGCTCGGCCGTGCCGATCGCGCGTGCGAGGTCGGCCGCGGTGTCGGCGCCCGCCATCACCTCGTCGGGGAGCCGCACACTCAGTTCCCGGTGGATGCGAGTCAGCAACTCGACTCGTTCCAGCGAACCGATTCCGAGCTCACGTTCGAACGAGTCGTGCGGACCAATACCCGCGGCCGACGATCCTGGCCGCAACTCGGCTACCAACCGGCCGACGAGTTCGAGCAGCGTGCGTTCGAGCGCGGCGTCGTCGCTCGGAGGAGAGATAGGGTCGGACATGGGCGCGACCGGCGAGGCGCGCGTGCCCCGAGTGGTCATGATACTCCCACTCGTCTCGTACCTCGCTGGTCGTGGCCCACCGCGTCGTCGGCGGCCGCGTGGGTTTCCGGGCGCAGCCCCGTGTGGCTACGGTTCAGTCTGGACCATGGTGATCGATGTGATGACGACCGGCTCGTTCGGAACGTCGGGAGCCTGACTGCCGGTGCGAACCCGCCCGATGTCGCGGACGACGTTCAGACCGTCGGTAACGCGACCGAACACCGCGTACCCGATGCCTTCCGGGGTCGGGTTCTTGAAGTTGAAGCTGGAGTTGTCATCGAGGTTGATAAAAAACTGCTGCCGGGCACTGTCCGGGGCATTACCCCGCGCCATCGCGACCGTGCCCCGACGGTTCTGGATGTTGCGGGTCGCCTGGTTCACGATCTGACCGCGCAGTCCTTCGGTTTTCGGTACGAGCTGGTCGTTCTCGCCCACCATGAATCCGCCGCCCTGGATCAGCATGTCCCGCATCGTTCGATGGAAGACGGTGCCGTCGTAGTAACCGGCACGCACGTAGCCGAGAAAGTTCACGACGGTAGCGATGACGGCCGTTTCGTTGCGGAACAGCTCCATCTCGAAGTCGCCCTTGGTGGTCGCGACGAGGACGCGTGGGTTCGGCGGGGGGTCCTGTGCACCCACCGGCGCGGCCATACTCAGGGTTAACGCCAAACTCAGCCAGACGGCGAACGCACGTAAAGACAAGGTTTGCTCCTAACTTGGTGATGGTCGCGGCGGCACCACGCGGCCTCCGCGCGGAGCGGCTGCCGATGCGTTGCCCCGCAGGGTCCGGACCCGACCCGCGTCCGGCTGGTCTCAGGTTCCTGCCGTATACGGTTCTACTGGATAGTGACCGAGAGGATGTCGACGGCGGTGGTCGGCACGTTTTGATACGGTCCTCGGTTGCCGACTTCCTCGTCCGCAATCTTGTCGACCACGTCCGTCCCTTCGGTGACGCGGCCGAACACGGCGTATCCATACTCGCCCGGCGTGATACCGCGGTTGTTGAGTGCGGCGTTGTCGGCCGTGTTGATGAAGAACTGACTGGTGGCACTGTCGACCACGTTGGTGCGGGCCATGGCCAGCGTGTACTTGTCGTTCAATAAACCGTTCCGCGCTTCGTTTTTGACCGGCGGGTTGACTGGCTTCTGCTGCATGTCAGCGGTGAATCCGCCGCCCTGGATCATGAACGTCTTGATGACCCGGTGGAACACGGTGCCGCTATAGTGACCGCTCTCGACATACTCGAGGAAGTTCGCGACGGAGAGTGGCGCATTTGCCTGATCGAGCTCGGCGGTGATGTTGCCCAGGCTGGTTTCGATCACGACGACCGGGTTGCCCTGAGCGGTCGCCTGGGGCGCGTGCATGGTCACCAGGACCGCCAAGCAACAGCCCGCGAGGAGAGTCAGCGTTCTGACCGACATGGTAGGGTTCCTTTCTCCCCTGAGCGGCCGACGCCGCTCATTCAGATTTTGGTATCTTGCGATCCAAACAAACGTTGGTCGAACGAGCAAGGGAGCGCTCGACCGCCTCTCACGCCGGTTTTGCGTGTGACGGATGATCCGCCAATTCGGCCCAAAGTATGCATAATTCCAGGTGGCGCTGTCCAGTGAGGCCAGGCCGGTGATTCCTAGGTTGTCGTAAAGACCAGATGAGTTTACTCGATCGTCTTCGGGGTCAGCCCAAGTGGCAGCATGCGGACCCGTCCATCCGGGCCGCCGCCGTCGACGACCTCGACGACGATGCACAGGAGTTGCTCCTGGCGATTGCCACCGAAGATGCGGACCCCGGCGTGCGTTCGGTGGCGGTGATGCGGCTCACCGATCCGGCGGTGTTGGGGAGTATCGCTGCGTCCGATCAGGACGACGGGATCCGGACCGACGCCGTCGCGGCGCTACGCGAGATGGCGGTCGGTGGGACGGACACTGACGTGGCTCGTGCGGCACTGTCCGGCCTCTCGGAACCGCGCGATCTGGGGGAGGTGGCGCGAGTTGCGGCCCTCGAGTCGGTCAGCCTGGCGGCGTTGGAGCGTCTCGACGCGCAGAAGACACTCTCCGCGGTGTCACGTCGGTCGGCGCATCCCGCCGTGCGCTTGGCGGCGCTGGCGCGGGTGACCGACAGCGACGAACTGCTGGCGGTGGCCGTCAAGAGCGACTATCGCGACATCGCGCTCGCCGCATTCGAGCGGGTGTTGGCCCAGGCACCAGACGACCGGGAACGCCTCAAGACCGTCGGCGCTCGGGCTCGCCTGAAGCCGGTGGCAAGGCGAGCCAAGGTGGCGCTGGCCGCGCTTGATGCGCAGCCGGTTTCCCCACCGTCGGCCGGTCGCCGACAGCAACGGGAACGGTTGTGCGAGAGTGTTGAAGCGCTGACCGGCACGACGAACCGGGACCTCGTCCGCCAGGGTCTGGTCGACGCGGAGCGGGAGTGGGCGGCGCTGGACTCGGTGGCTCGTACCCTATCGGTCCTGTCAGCACCCTCCGGCCGGACGGTCGATTCCATGAGTACCGATGACGACGAGACCGACCCGGATCCGGCCGCGGCCGAGCGTTGGGCCAACGCCCTGGCCCGGGCGGTCGAGCACATGGGTCAACTCGACACGGAACGGGATTGGGCCGACCGTCGGAGCGAGGCGCGGATGGTGGCGTTGGCGGCCCGCACGGCCCTGTGTGAGCGGTTGAGCGGCCTCGTGTCCGTCCCCGCCGTCGATGCGGACGAGCTGGTCGCGGGTGTGGCCGCCATCCGGGCTGAGTGGGCGGCGTTGGCCGTTGCGTCGTCGTCCGACGAGGCCTCTCCGAACGACCTCCAAGATAGCGTGTCGGGTGGGCCCGACGCCTCCCAGGGAGAGGCGGCGCTCAATCAGATTCAGCGGCGCTTCGACGAGTTGCTGACGCGGGCGGACGGTGTGGTGCAGAGCCGTCGGTCCGCCGGCGAACGCGGCGCGCGACTGACCGAGCTGGTGGCCGCGCTCGAGCAGATCAGCGGGACGGTGGCGGCCGACGAGCTGAAGCGACGATGGGCGGCGCCGCACGCCGAGTGGCGCGAGCTGATAGGCGCCTCCGAGCCGCACGAGGTCGCCGATCTCGTGACACGCGTCGAAGGCGCCGCCGCGAAACGGGCCGAGCGTCTCGAAGAGATGCGGGAGGCTCGGTCGAAGCGTGAACAGGAGAATCTTCTCAAGCAGCAGCGCCGGTGCGAGGAACTCGAGCAGGCGGTAGCCGACGAGACGCTTGAGCTTCCTGCCGCCGAGCGGGCGTTGCGTACGACCCGGTCGCTGCTGGGCAACCTTGGGCGGCTCCCGCGCGAGGACCGCGTGGCCCTGACGACACGCCTGCGTGAGGTGCAGACCGGTCTGACCGGGCGTGTGCGCGAACTGCGCGGCCTCGTCGAGTGGAAACAGTGGGCCAACTTGAGCGTACAGACATCGTTGTGTCACCGGCTCGAAGCACTGGCGGCGGTCGAGGACGACGCCGCCGTGGCGAACGAATACAAGGAGGTCATGCTGGCCTGGCGGCAGGCCAGCGAAGTGCAACCGGGCAAGGGTGACGAGATCTGGAAACGCTTCAAGGTGGCCCACGATGCGATACGCCCGCGGGCGGAGGCGCACCTGGCCCGGCAGGACGCGGTGCGGCAGGAGAACCTGGCGAAGAAGATCGCGTTGTGCGAGCAGGCCGAACAGCTGGTCACGTCGACGGATTGGATTGCGACGGCGCAGCGCATGACCGAGCTGCAGGCTGACTGGAAGCACGTGGGGCCGGCCACCCGGAAACAGGAGCGTGAGGTCTGGAATCGTTTTCGGGCCGCGTGCGGAGAATTCTTCAAGCGTCGGCGCGACGATCTCGCCGAGCGGAAACAGGTGTGGTCGAAGAATGCCGCACTGAAAGAGGCCTTGTCCCAGAGGGCCGAGGCGTTGTCAGACGAGAGCGACCTGGCGGTCGCGAAAGAGACGGTTCGGCGGTTGCAGGCTGAGTGGAAGACCGTGGGACCGGTCCGGCGAGCCCGGTCCGAGGCGCTCTGGACGCGGTTCCGCGCCGCCTGCGATCAGGTCTACAGCCGCTCACAACAGGCGACCGCGGCCGAGTTCGAAGACAAGCTGACCGCGCGGGCCGCCGTGTGTGAGCGGCTCGAGGTGCTGACGCCGGATCGGGACGCCGACGCAGGGGACCCGCCTGACGGTCTGAAGAGTCTGGTGGCGACGATCCGGACGGATTGGCGGCAGCTACCTCCGGTGCCGCGACTCCAAGAACGGGAACTCACGGCGCGCTTCCAGGCCGCCTTGACCAGTGTTGTGGAACGGTATCCCGCAGCGTTCGCCGGGTCAGACCTGGACCCGGAGCGCAACCGAAGCGCGCTCGAGCGGCTGTGCGAGCGGGTTGAGGCACTGCTTGACGACGCGACAGAGTCGTCGGTTGGCGAAGACCGGTCGCCAGCCGAGGTGCTGGCGGCGCAATGGCGGGAGGCCCTGGCTAGTAATACGATGGGCGCCCGGGTGGATCCCGCGGTGCAGGAACGTGCCGACATTGAGGAGGTCAAGCGGTTGCAGACCGAGCGACGCAGTTTGGGTAGCGTGCTTGGCGAAACCGGTCAGCAGCTTTCGGATCGATTTCGGACCGCGTGCGACCGTTTCTTTCAGCAGCACCCACCGTCTGCCGGTCGGGCGCCGCGGCCGCGACACGGCGGTCCTCGAACGGCGCGTGTCCGGCGGTCCGAGCCTGGCGCGCGCGGTCGTGCGTAGTGGTCCTGGGCACGAATACGGCCACCTATCGAGGGCGTCGAGGCGCCCGGGTCGGCCCCCGAGCCGTGCCCGCGGGTGTCCGGAGATGTGTCGCGGGTCGCTCGCGGTGAGGCCACTGTCCAGCCCGGGTCCAACATGCACGCGTTCCATCCGCTGGTCGCCGACTGGTTCAAACGCCGATTTACCTCGGCCACCCCATTGCAGTTGGAAGCCTGGCCACGTATCGAGGCCGGTGATGATGTGCTCGTGTCCGCCCCCACCGGTTCGGGCAAGACGCTCGCCGCATTTCTGGTCTGTCTGGGTCGGCTCCTCGTTGCCGGTCTGGCGTGAGCTCCTGGGGACGTTCCGGCGGATGGAAGCGCGCGGGGAGATCCGGGGCGGTCGTTTCGTGGCCGGGTTTGTCGGCGAGCATTTCGCGCGACCAGAGGCCGTTGACCTGTTGCGCGGTGTCCGTCGAGATGGCCCGGCGACCGGGTCGTTGAGCGTGCCCGCGGCGGACCCCCTCAACCTGACCGGTATCGTGTTGTCCGGGCCGCACGTCAGTGCTCTGTCGGGCGGCCTCGTCGAACTGCTGCCCGCCGCCGACCCGACCGCGGTTGTAGCGGGCGCACCGGGCACTACCGCCCACACGGCATGACGGGGGACGCGCGGAGCGGGTTGCGGTCGGTTAGAGTGACACCATGATGACTGTGACTGTGGGCCGTGTCGTGTGTCGTGCCTCATTGGTGACCGGGGGGCTGGCGTTCCTCTCGGCCTGCGCCCCCGAGACCCAGTCGGCGCCATCGTCCATTCAGGCCAACGTCGAGGTCCTGGCGTCGGATGCGTTCGAGGGACGGCTCACGGGGACCGACGGGATCCGGTTCGCGGCGAACCACATCATTGCGGAACTCGAAGCCTTTGGCGCCGAGCCGCTCCCCACGGCGGACGGCTACCGCCTGCCGTTCCAGTTCACCGGTAGCACCATCGATGGTGGCACGCGAGTCCGGCTCGACGGGACGGATGGGCTCGAATGGAGCGATTCCGAATCGGTGCGGGCGCTGTCCTTCTCGGAGTCGTCGGAGGTGAGCGGTCCGGTGGTGTTCGCCGGTTACGGCCTCGTGGTGCCAGAGACCGATGGATTTAGCTATGACAGCTACGCCACGCTGGACGTCACGGACAAGATCGTCGTGGCGCTTCGCTATTTTCCGGAGGACGCCGAGCAGGACCTTCGGTCCACCTTCTCAAGATACTCGTCACTGCGTTTCAAAGCGCAGGCGGCGCGCCAGCGCGGCGCCAGTGGGTTGCTGGTGGTGACTGGTCCCCGATCACCCAATGCGGGGGCGCTGGTGCGTATGACCGGCGACACCGCGGTCGCTGATTCCGGGATCGCCGCGGCTAGCGTCAGTCTGTCCGTGGCGGACGCGCTGTTCGACTTGGTGCCAGATACGACGCTGGAAGAGGCGCAGCGTGCGCTGGATTCCGGAAACCCGCACGTCAGCGGATTTGCGATTCCGGTCGCCCTGACGCTGGAGGCTCGGGTCGTGCGTGAGCAGCAGACCGGTCACAATGTGGTCGGCTACTTGCCGCCCACCGGCGACACGACCCTCGACCGACCGTATGTCGTGTTGGGCGCCCATTATGATCATCTGGGCCGAGGCGAAGATGGCAGCTCGTTGGCCAAGGCGGAGGAAGCGGGCGACATCCACAATGGCGCCGACGACAACGCGTCAGGGGTGGCGGCCGTGCTGGCCGCCGGCGCTGAACTGGCGGCCCAGGAGCGTGCTCGTGGGGTCGTCCTGGCGTTCTGGTCCGGCGAAGAGCTCGGACTGCTCGGTTCGGCTGATTTCGTCCAGAGCGCACCGGTGCCGATGGGCCAGATCGCGGCCTATGTGAACTTCGATATGGTGGGTCGCCTGCGCGACAACAAGCTCAGTGTCCAGGCGCTCGGTAGCAGCAGCATCTGGGCTGATCTGGTGGACGAGGTCAATACGTCGTTCGACTTCGAGCTACAGAAAGTCACCGACCCGTATCTGCCGACCGACGTCATGAGCTTCAACTTGGCGGAGGTGCCGAGCCTGGCGCTGTTCACCGGAAGTCACGAGGACTATCACCGGCCGACGGATGACCCGGAGACGGTCAATTTTGCCGACCTTGAGCGGATTGCCCGATACGGCGCGGCGATCGCCGCCCGCCTCGTCACCGCCTCGGCCCCACCAGATTTTGTCCGCGTGGAGCGAATGGGTCAGGAGGGCGGCCAGATGCAGATCCGCCTGTACACCGGCACCATTCCCGACTATGCCTCAGAGGTGGACGGACTCCTGTTGTCGGGGGTCATGGGCGGCGGTCCGGCTGAAAAGTCCGGTCTGAGAGCAGGGGACATCATCGTCGAGCTGGCCGGGCAGTCGATCGCTAATATCTACGATTACACCTACGCGCTTGACCTGCTCAAGGTCGGTGAACCGACCCCGGTCGTTTTCACGCGCGATGGCGAGCGGAGGGAAACGGAGCTCATTCCCGAGGTCCGAGAGTAATCCACACCAGACGTGTGCACCGTTCAGAGTCTAGGTGACGGCCCGCGACGCGAGCGGGCACGTCGTGGCATCCGGAGGCATGGTCCTGATAGTGTTGGAGGGTTGTCAACCTGGCGGGCGTCGCCTGCGGTGTGCATGCAATCCACCAACCGTGTCGGGATGGTCCGAGACGACTGAGACCATATTCCCTGTGTTCGAGTCTTATCCACATGATGTGTTGTGAACCGCGCGCCGGCCGTCGATGGCGCCAGATTTCATCGACGGTCCTGGCGTCGCTCTGCCTTGCCGCGAGCGCCTCCGGCCAATCGCGCGGCGGGTTGGTGGGGACCCTGCGGACGCTCAGCGGCGACGTCGTGGGTGACGCGGTGGTGACCGCCACCAGTGACGGGCGAGCCCGGGGCGCGCGGACCGACGAAGAGGGAGAGTTCCTGTTCGAGGACCTGGTTCCCGGGTCGCACATCTTGACGACCGACCAGACGCCGCTAGTGGTCGAGCCGGAGAGTCCGATCGATATCGTGGCCGGAATCATGATCCGTCGCGATCTGACGCTTGTGCCGCCGGATCGGGCGCGCGGAGGGTGGCAGGCCGATCGCATGAAAGAGGGGAATCCCGGTCTGTCAGCGTCAGTATTCGACACCCAGGCGGTTGCTGGCGGCCGTACCCCGCTGGTCCGCGTCGTCGAGCGGGTACCCGGGATGACCGTCGGACGCGCGGGAGGTGTTGGTCAGGCGACCACCATTCGTGTGCGCGGTGCGGAGGTCAGCACGCGTTTTCAGGTAACCGACGGCTTGCCGCTTGACGATCTCACGAACCGACTGCATCTCAGCGCTCCTGGGGCGACCGACATCGTCGAGGTGGTCCGCGGCGTCCCCGCGAGTGCGCGCGGTACGGAACTGGCGGGCCTGGCGCACGTCGTGCGCCGCTCGGTGGACGAGACCAGTCCCTTGCTCGCGGTTGACGCGGAGGGGGGAGAGTTGGGCTGGCGGCGGCTCGGCGTGACGACGGCTGGCCGACGGGGCAACTACGACTGGAGTCTCGGCGCCGCGAACCTGGAAGCCGCCAACGAACAACCGAATAGCCTGTATTCACAAACCGCCGTCGCCGGAAGGTTTGGTATGCGAAAGGGCGACATCTCGACTCAGATGATGTTTCGGGGCGAGACGAGCGAGTTGGGGCTCCCCGGGCAGACCCTATTGGTGCCGGCCGATCTGGACGCGGGGGAGGACCGGACCCAGTGGACCGCTGGAGCGATTCTGCGGTTACACCGTGGCCCGACCAACAAACACGAGCTTCGTCTCGTCGCGTCCCAGACAAACCGTCGCTCGTTGAATCCGCTCGACTCCGGATCGATCCGGCTGCAGTCGGCCGAGACGGGGGCGCTGCAGGTCGAGATGCCAGACTTTGCGAGCACGGACGGGCTGCGAAACGATATCCAGGTGGCGCGTGCCACCTACGAATATACGTTTGTGCCGGATGAGTTTCACTTCATCACCTTTGGCGGCACCGTCGAAGGTCAGTCAGGGCGCTTTGGTCTGAGCGACACCTTCGACCAGCAGCGGCTGAATTTCGCGTTCTTCGGAGAAGATCGTCTCCAGGCCTATGACAACCTCCAAGTGACGGTGGGCGGGCGCTTGATGCGTAACGGTCCGTTCGATATCTCCGCCCAGCCGCGGGTGTCGATGACCTACGAGCTGGGGCGCGGATTTACCGCGCACGGCAGCGGTGGATACGGCATCGGGACGCCAACTCTCGAACAACGATTCGGGGCGACGTTCGAGCGTCGTGGCATGGAGGAGCTGTTACAAGCCAAAAGTGTCATCTTCGATGGCGGCGTCGGCGGGTCTTTGTGGCGGGGACGAGTAGGGGTCGACCTGACCGCGTTTTACCACCAATATGACGATCTGATCGTCCTCGCGGATCTTGAGCTGCCTGGCCTGACATCGAACGAGACGTTCCGCCAGTTGACGTTGGCTGAGCGGGCGCAGCTGGACCTTGACGTCGCGGCCGGACTTCGCGGTCCGCTTATCGGCGTGGCCACCGACGTCCGGACCGGTTATGCCAACCTGCCCCGTAGCCGGACCTATGGGGTGGAAGCCACCGTGTCGATGTCGCCGATCCCCCAAGTGGAGGTAGAGGCGGTCTATTCGTACACCGACAGCCTGGTAATGACCGGTTTTGGTCCGATCAGGCCCGGACAGCCGTTGCCGGAGGTGCCGCGGCACCAAGGGAGCGTGACCGGCGACCTTCGCCTCGGCCTCGTCTCGGTGGGGGCCACGTTTCGCTATGTGGGCTCGCGAACGGCCGGTGTCGATTTCGTGAGTCGTGTACTGGGTCTTGATGTGCTGGACCGCTACACCCGGTGGGACGCCCGGGGGCTGGTCCAGGTCAGTGACGGGTTCGCCGTATCGGTGGTGGGGGAGAACCTGACGGACGCGGTGTATCAGGAAGTGCTTGGGTACCCCGCATTGGGACGCCTGGTGCGAGCGGGCCTCCACATTTCGTTTTGATCGCTGGATTCGCGGTTCGTCTGGTGTGGTGACGGAAGGAATTCGAGGATGTTCGGGAGACGTTACATTGCCGTGCTGCTGGTCGCCGCCTTCTCGGTCGTGGGGTGCCAAGAGGGACTGCCGACCGCACCCACAGACCCTGTCGTCTCGCAAGGCAACATGCACTTGGTGGTGCTCTCTTCGGCGCCGGCAACGCTGACCGCCGTGCCCTCTACTGGAGTGACCATCATGGTCGATGGCGCGCCAGTGATACTGCCGTGGAAGGTATCCTTTGCTGTGATCGTGAACGTGGGGGTCGAGCATGAACCGGTCACGATCACCAGTGTGACCCATACCGTGCGACAAGCGGTGGGCGGCATCGTGGTGGTACCGACCTTTCCGGACAGCGAGGAGTTTCTCGTCGAGCAGCGACCTCGCGACAATCGGATCGAGTCGGGTGGCGAAGGGGTCATCGAGTTCGACGTCTGGTATCTCCTGCCGAACGGTGGCCGGGAAGCGGCTGTCACCGTCAACGTGACATTCACCTCTGACATCCGGGGGCTGCTCCTTAGCTCGATCGAGATTCCCGTAGCTCCCTGACCCCACCACGACCCCATCACACGCACGGACGCCGCCTTTGGCGCCACGGCACTCCGGCGGCTACGCCGGGCGCATGTCGATTCTGTTCGGGTTCGGCGGCCGACGATCAGCGACCACTGGGCTGACCGTAGGTACGACTGAAGCCGTTTCGGCTGTTGGTTACCGTGAATGAGCCGTCGCGTCTGGCCGCGATGTGGGTCCAATACGCCGTGCCTAGGTGGACGGCTGCCTCATCGTTGTCGGTCGGTGCGAAGTCCTGGAGATTCGCGATGAACGACGCCGGCCGATTGGCGTCGCCGACTGCGACCGCGTAGTGGTTTTGCCACAGGTCCTCCAGGCTCTCGACGCGTGTCAGGCTGTCGAACGTGAGTGGCCCGCCGCCCTTACGTGGCCCGTTGTTCATGACTGCGACCCGGGGCTCGAGCGCCTGGACGAGCGCATCGGACCCGGATGTGTCGGAGCCGTGGTGGGACACCAGGTACAGATCCACCGTGCCGACCTTGTTGTCCGGACACATGAGCGGCTGTTCCTTGTTCCAGGTCAGATCGCCCATGATCACAGAGCGGAACTGTCCGAAGCCGATGAAGGCGCTCACCGATCGTTGGTCTTCGGCGTCGCCATACCGACTGAGGATATCCTCGCCATGGAACGTGAAGTCGGTGCAGTGCGGATTGGGTCGGCCTGCACCTGGTAGAGCGCTGGTCAGCACCGCACCGTCAGACGCGATGATCCGCACGTCAAGTCCGTCGATCGGCACCGCGTCGCCGGGGGCTACCGTCCGATGCGTGGCGCCGCGTCTCAGGGTCACGTAGCGGCCGAAGGCAGCCCGGGGGCGCTCGCCCTCGTCCACCGTCGTGCCGTGGTCGAGGTAGTTCACGATCGGCAGCCGGTCAGCCAGTTGCTCCGCACCGCCCATATGGTCCGTGTGGAAGTGCGTGACGATGAGGTGGTCGATTCGAGTGAGACCCGCGTCCTGAGCGGCCGCGACGATGCGATCGGCGTCACGCCCGTCGAATCCTGGCCAGCCGGTGTCGATCAGCATCGACTCGCCGGATGGCGCGACGAAGAGCGTCGCCTCGCCACCCTCGACGTCGATGACGTAGATGTCGAGCGTGTCCGGGGCCTGGCCGCTCAAGGTGGCGGCCGACAGGACGGTGACGCACACGAATACGGCCGAGGTGATACGCATGGCGCCCTCCCGGGGTCTGCGCGAACGGGACGCGCGGCCGTGCTGCGCGGTCCCGTCGATGACACAGGCGGGCCCTGGCGCGCTACGTCTGTCCGGTACGGTCTACTAGTTCCCGATCGGGTCCGACTGCGCGCCCGTCTGGACCGCCCAGAGACGGTTGCGGGTGAGGAGATACATGACACCGTCACGCACGACCGGGGTGCTGTAGACCGAGGCGCCCATGTTGATCTCGCCCAGTAGTTCCATCTCTTTGCCGGCACGGAGCACCGCGATGTCGCCGTCCTCGTCGCCCAACATCACTTTCCCGTCGACGACAAACGGCGAGCCCCAGACGGCGGCAAAGGCGTCGTAGGTCCAGAATTCCTCACCGGTGTCTGCGTCGAGCGCGTGCAGGAAGCCGGAGAGGCTCGAGATGTAGAGGACCCCGTCGGCGATGGCGGCCGTCGACATGGTCCGATAGAAATCGTCGCCGTCGCGGCTCCACACCTTGTGGGTGTCCGTCACATCGCCGCTGCCAGTAGCGTCAATGGCGTAGAAATGGCCGGGCGCTTCACCGTGTTCCGGGTCCTGTCCGACGCCCACGTAGACCCGGTCGTCGTAGATGACCGGTGTCCCGAGGATGTTGTTGCGGGTGCCCCGGCCGCCGAGAATCCACTCGGCGTCCTTCGGATTGCAGTCGAATGTCCAGATCGTCTCGCCGGTTGTCGCGTCGAGACCGTAGATGATCCCGTTGGCGCCGGCGACGACAATCTGACCGGTGCCGTTGATTTCCGCGTAGGCTGGATTGGTCCAGCTACCGTGCAAGATGCCTTCGCCGACATCCGTGTTTTCCCAGATCAGCTCACCGGTGTTCTTGTCGAGTGCGATCATGTGCGGCGAGAAAGGTGACGGGATGTTCACATGCCCCTCGTCGACACCGTTGCTCGTTATCGTGTAGAGCATGTCGCCGATGATCAGCGGTGACCCGGTGGCGAGGTTGTGAGGAAACACGTCCAACTCGCCGATCATGTCGTAGGACCACAGGATGTCCCCGTCGGTCGGCCCGGTGCCGGTCTCGCCGGTGAACGGCCCGTCGTTACCGTTGGCGAACCCGTTGGCATCGAGGCACACGACGTGCGCCTGATTCGATACGTACCAGACTCGGTCGCCATCGACGAAGGCGGTCGAGCAGACGCCCTGCAGCGGCCAATCGTTGACACGCCCAGCTGACAACTTGTCGTGCACCATCTGCCATGCGAACTCACCGGTCGTGGCGTCGAACGCCATCAGGACGCCCTTGTCGCCGTCGTAGGCCGGGTCGCGGACGCCTTCGTTGTTCGTGCCCACATACACCTTGCCGTTGCCCACCGTCGGCCCGCCATAGGCCTGGGAGCCGACTGGTTGGGTCCAAAGGATGTTGGCGCCGGTCCTCGGATCCCAGCTGTCAGGTACGCCGGTGGCGTCAGACACCATGTTGCGCGACGGTGTATTCCCGAACATGCCGGCCTCGCCTTGTGCTTCGGCGATGCTCGTGGTCCCCGTCGTGATGAGGCCAACTATCAAGAGAAAGATCACGCGCTGTCGAGTCATTCGTTCTCCACCACACTGACGTTGTCAAAGTAGATGTTGATTGGCGAATAGCCGATGATGCCGGGACTGCCGGTTCGATTTGGCAGCGGGTCTTCGGCGGTGATCGTCCAGTCCGTCGGTTCAGTTGCGTCGCGCGCCCACACCTTGCCGCGGACAATGCCGCGGTCATTCTCGATGTCGACCCGCAGTTTCAGTCGATACCAGGTATCAGGTTCCCACGCAAAATCGACTTCTTCCTTGATCCGGAGTTCTGCTGACCAGGACTGAATCTGGACCTTCTGCCGGTTGCCCTGCAGGTCCATCGTGTACCCGCTGTTGATTAGACCGATATCGGGACGCCGCCGTCCTTGCTGGGTCGAGAGCACGTCGACCTGGACGGTATAGCCTGACATGTCAGCCGGACCCATATAGATGGCGTGTCGGTGGATGCCGGTGCGCGAGGCCCCCTTGCGGAAGACCTGGTTGCCGTCCAGATCTTCGACAGCGAGGCTGCCGCCGCCGCCGATCCAAAAGGGGGGGCGTCCGCTTTCGAAGTTCTCCGACCAGGGCAGCGGCGCGAACACGCGCACTTGTGCGACGGCGGTCAGGCCGCCGAGGGCGGCGGTCACGGTACCGGCCTGGTTCGTGGCGCGCGGGTCGGTGGTCAAGACCCCCTGGGCCGACACGTTCCCACCGGCTAGGCTGTCCACTCCCCACGTGGCTTGCTGCACGCCAAGAAAACGACCACCCGTGTCATACGCTCGGACCTCGAATTCGATCGTGTCGCCGGCCGCCGCAATGACGTCCGCCGGCACCACCTGGAGCACCGAGGGCGCGCTGGTCGCGGCCAGTTCGCTACCCAGGTCCGGGGCGGTGCCCGCTCGGGCTACGAAGCTCTCGCTGGGGTTGCCGATACAGTAGATGCCCGCCTCCGATGTCACATACAACCGGCCGTATCCGACCGCGAACGACCCGTAGATCTCGGCCGCTCGGTTTTCCTCCGGTACCATCAGCTCGTCATGGTCGAGCTCGGTCGCGCCGGTGGCGCCCGGTCGTAGAATGGTGACGTTCCCATTGGTTTCCGTGATGAAGAGTTTGCCGTCGGCCCACACCGGCGAGGCTTTGCCGACGGTGCCGACGCTCTGCTCCCATTGCACCGCGCCGCTCGATGCATCGAGTGCGAACAGGTTGGCGGAATTGTCAATCACGTAGACGCGACCGTCGTGCACCAGTGGCGACGAGAACCCGACGCTCACGTCCGCGCGCCAGCGCTCGTGGGTGGCCGTGACGTCGCCCGTGCCGGTCGCGTCAATCGCCACTACTCGGCCCATGGTCGAGGTATCGACATTTTCCTCGCTATGCGCGACGTAGACGGTCTCGCCGTCGAGGACGGGGGACACGTTGATGCCGCGTTTACTGAGATGGAACTCCCAGAGTTTCTCGCCCGTCCTGGCTTTCAGCGCGTAGAGGTGTCCATCCGCGTTGCCGTCGATCCAGAGACGCTGGCCGTCGATCACGCCGATGACGCCGACGGACTGGGTGTTCATGTCGGCGACAGTGCCGCCTGGCGTCGATGTCCACCGGACCTCACCGGTCAGCTTGTCGAACCCGAAGTAGCGATGGCGGGGCGGGCCACCGAGGTTGCCCCAGCCGGCGCCGATGATGCTCAGCAGCAACTGGTCCTCGTCGACGAGTGGCGTCGAGGTCCGGCCACCATAGCCGGACGCTCGGCCCAGCTCCTC
>Ga0315338_1001653_pt1 | contig 26230 bp, 22 predicted proteins | sample ASW8metaG_FD_204518 | JGI IMG/M metagenome (GOLD analysis project Ga0315338, IMG submission 204518) | Ammonia-oxidizing marine archaeal communities from Monterey Bay, California, United States - ASW #8 | ecosystem: Environmental > Aquatic > Marine > Coastal | place: USA: California | collected... | reverse complement strand
GGCCCGCATGGAACTTGACGGCGGCCACAGACCGCAGCTCGCCGTCGTCGGGCCCGGTGCCGGTGGCATCGATGGCGAGCGCGACGATGGGGGCGTCCAGCGGGTGGACGCGGAAGAGGCTCATGCGAGAGGAAGGCTCGGTCACGACTGGTTCACGGTACGTGAGCGAACCGCACGGTGCAATGGCTCCCTTGACCGTGGGCAGGTGCGTGCCGACAATGCACCCACGATGTCGAAGTCGGAGCCGTTCATCGCCACGAAGAGCAACCGGGGCGACGGAACCATTGCGATTCAGGAGGGGCAACGATGGCAACAAGTGTGAAGAACCAGGCGTTTGTCCGGTCGGTCATAGACGACATCATCCAGCCGGGCATCGACCGACTCATGGACAGTCGCTACTTCACCGACCTCCGGGCGGGGACGCTGACGACGCGGCGCGTCCAGGGATTCGCGGTGCAGCACTACATCCACAACATGGGCGTGCTGAAGGCGTTCGCGCTGGGCGCGGCACAGCACGCGGCGACGGACTCCGCGTTCATGGCGTATGCGAACGGGATGGGCGAGGAGCTGACGCACCCGAACATGTGCAGGGCGCTCGCCTATTCGCAGGGTATGTCGCAGGAGGAGTTTGATGCTACGGTCCCGGTCTTCGGCGCGTTGGCGCACACGGCAGTCTGCATCCATGGGATGTATCTGGCGACGTTGGTGGAGATGCGGGCGAATGCGCTGTCAAACGAGACGATGGTGCAGCGCTACGCAACCGAGTTCAACGAGTATCTCTCGAAGGCGCCGTACAACTTGTCGGATGAGGCGCGAGAGTTCTTCACGGTCCACATGGGCGCCGACGTTGAGCACACCGAGCGCGCCGCGAACTCCATTGCCGAGCTCGCGCAGTCGGAGGAGGACCAGGAGAAGGTGCGCGCGATGTGCAGGAACATGGCGAAGCTGAAGCTGGGCAAATTCGACAGCATCTACGACGAGTACGCTTAACTACCTGCAACCACACCACAAGCCGTTGGCAGCATGGGTGCAATGGAGGACATGAAGCCCGTCCTAGGCCGCTGGCTAGACTAATCCCCCTGTCGCCTATTCCACATAGCCGGTGGCTTCGATCTCCAACATGAACTCAGGGCGCGCAAGCCCCGCGATAATTAGCAAGGTGCTGGCGGGCGGCTTATCCCCAAAGCGTCCAGCCCGAGCAATACGGATAGGTTCACTGTTCTGCTCACCGACCACATACACGGTGGTCTTGAAAATGTCAGTGAGCTTGCCGCCGACAGACTCAATGGCAACGGTGAGGTTCTTGAAGACCTGATCGACTTGCGCGGCGGGGTCGCCTACCCCGACGACGTTGCCCGATTCGTCTGTAGCCGTTTGTCCGGCGATGTGTACCCATGGACCGACCTTGACGACATGTGTGTAGCGATTCCCGTTGGGCGACATGCCCTCCGGTTGCAGGTGCTGAACTTCTGCCACAGTATCCTCCTCAACTGCACGTGTTCTCAGGTACCCAACGGCCTCAACCTCGAGCAGCAGCTCACGAACGGGTCCTATGCCAGGCCTGGCAAGATGCGAGATGGTGATCGATGCGCTGGTGGGCGGGGTACTGTTGATAGCCTCGGCCCGCGCTTGACGGACCTTTTCAAAATCACCGGCATCGGTGATGAAGGTGGTGGTCTTAACGATGTCTGCAAATGTACCGCCCACAGACTCCATTGCAAGGCCCAGGCGCCGGAATACGTGCCTGCCCTGAGCCAGAGCATCGTCTCCGCCCACGATCGCGCCGTCCATCCCTCCCGCAGTTTGCCCTGAGATGAACACCCACGGGCCAATCCTAACGACATGCGTAAATCCTCCACCAGTGGATGGCAATGCCGCTGGCTGCACGCGTTCTATCTCTGGCATACAGGTCCTCTATCGAAATGTGCACTTGGGCGCGTGGGCTATCGTACAGTGTAACCCCGGCGCCTCCGATTCCCATCGCATGCAGTGGAGTGGATCACGGCTCCGGCGTCAAGCTAAACGGGCAATGCAGACTCTGGAACCCGGAACCTCAATCAAGGCTGAGACCATCGATGCCCCAAGCGCCCAACAGAGAGGCGGTTACGGCAGTGTGACCCTCGCGCTTATGAACCGCGAGGGCTGCATCGGCATCGGCTTCTCTGTGCATCAGCGTGAACATTGATGGGCCCGCACCAGCAAGCATGGGGTTCGGCACCGCTAATCTGCTGAAGATGGCAGACATCACCTCAAAAGAGCGATACGCGCGGGCCGCGATCTGTTCAAAGCTATTCACCATAGCGGCGCCCAGCTCTTCGCCCGCCTCGATGCGCCTAACAACCTCGGCCGTAGCGGAGCCGTCGCTGAAGTGTCGCTCGCGGAGCAGGCCATAGAGACGCGCCGTCTTATCGCGGGATGGTGGCTCCTCCGGCGTCACGATGACGGCGAGCGGCTCGACCGGAGATGGCAGCGGCCGCAGGAGATCGCCGCGCCCTGTCGCAAATGCCGTGCCGCCGTGCAGGAAGAAAGGGACGTCACTGCCAAGAGAAGCGGCAATAGCGATCAAGCTCTCATCACTGACGCTGGCACGCCACAGGCGGCGTAGCCCAACAAGCGTGGCTGCGGCATCGCTGCTGCCGCCGCCGAGACCGGCTGCAACAGGGATGCGCTTGTGGAGGACGATTGTTGCACCAGCATGGACCCCTGCTGTCTCCTGCAACGCGCGCGCCGCCCGCAACACCAAGTTGTCCTCGACGGTGACGCTGTGCTCTGGCTCTACCTGGAGCGAGAGGGAGTCCCCGCGGCAAATCTCCAACTCGTCGGCGAGGTCGATGGCCTGGAGCACACCATGAACTTCATGGTAGCCGTCAGCACGGCGGCCGATAACCTCATGGGCAAGATTGATTTTTGCAGGCGCGCGAAGGCGAATCACGAAGCGAGCTTCCAAGGCGATGTATGGGGGCCGTCAGGGGCAGATTGAACGTATTATTTGTCGTCCGCGTCCAGCTGGCTCGAGGTGAGTTCCTCCAGCGGGATATGGCAATAAATGACGTGCTCGGGTGAGCCAGGTTCCGTACGGGCTGGAGGCACACTGGTATCACAGATATCACCAGGGAGCTTTCGTGGGCAGCGCCCCGCAAAGAAGCAACCCTCAAACCGTTCCCGCATAGTTGGTACCGCTCCAGGGAGGCGGATTCGCGTAGGGGGTGCGTTTGGATCTGGAACGGGAGCGGCAGATAGCAGAGCTTCGGTATACGGGTGCCAAGGAGCGCCCAAGACGTTCTCAGCAGGTCCATACTCGGCTAGATGGCCGGCGTACAGAACCATGATATCGTCCGAGAGGTAGCGCACTACTCCCAGATCATGTGAGATGAGGATATGGGAGGTTCCGGTGTCCTCTTGTTGATGATCCAACAGATTGAGCACCTGTGCCTGCACGGAAACATCCAACGCTGAGACCGCCTCATCTAGAACCACGAGTTCCGGGTTGGCTGCGAAGGCACCCGCCAAAGCTACCCGCTGTTGTTGACCCCCACTCAATTCCGTCGGTGGGCGATCAAGGTAGTCTGGGCTGAGACCCACAGCCTCCATAAGTTCCCGGGCTCGCTCTCGGCTCTCCGCCCGCCCCAAGCCAGCAAATTTTCGCAACGAGCGCAGAATGGCATGGCGGATGGGCAATTTAGGATTGAGCGATGCTCGAGGGTTCTGAAAAACCATCCGAACGGCTGCCCGTTGAGAGCGAGTACGATCCTGGACCTCAGACGCCATGTCCTCCTCGTGTAGGGTCAGCGCTCCGCCGTCGCGAGACGAGAGGCCGACCACCACCCTCGCTGCCGTGGTCTTTCCCGAACCACTCTCTCCAACTATACCGAGGGTCCGGCCAGAGCCAACTTCAAAACTCACGTCGGTCAACGCGCGAACCGGTGGTCGTATCCGCGGACCGAAAAATAAATACTTGCGCTGCCAGTTCCCGTACCGCTTGCGAAGGTTGGTGGCCGTAAGCACTGGCTTCACCTGCAGGCGTCCTCCCTCTGGGCGTAATTCATCCTCTCCCCAAATGCCTGGGTGAATATCGTTCCAGAAAAAACAACGGGTACTGCGGCCACCATCGATCGTGAACACGCCAGGTGGGTCCACTTTGCACTGCTCCTGGGCCATCGGGCATCGCGAGGCGAAGAGGCAAGCCTCCTCAGTTGGGAGGCTTGCGGGAAAGACGGAGCCGGGTATGCTGCTGAGCTGCATGGCTTTGTGTTCCATGCTCACGGGCGCCGGGACACAGCTGAGCAATCCCGCGGTATACGGGTGCTTCGCAGCCCTAAACAAATCCCGTACCTCGGCCTCCTCTATCGTCTGGCCGGCGTACATCACCACCACTCGGTCGGCAACGCGGGCGATAACACCCAAGTTATGGGACACATACAAGATACCAGCGTTGAGGCGGGTCTTTAGGTCCACCACCAAATCTAGGATGGTCGCTTCCGTGGTCACGTCGAGGCCTGTGGTCGGTTCGTCCATGATCAGAAGGTCCGGTTCACACGCCAGGGCCATCGCGATCACAACCCGCTGCTGTTGACCACCGCTCAACTCGTGTGGGTACCGATTGCCGATACGCTCTGGGTCGGCAAGGTTGACACTCGCGAATAGCTCGGCTGTCTTTTCCTGGGCTTGAGGTCTGGTCATCTGCAAGTGGTGCTGTAACACCTCCTCCACTTGCGGGCCGACGCGCATCGTAGGGTTTAGCGATGTGGCAGGATCCTGGTACACCATCGCGATCGAATTGCCGCGCAGCCGACGTAGTTGCTCAGGGTCCATTTCAGCTATCTCTTCGCCAGCGAAGAGGCGTGATCCTCCAATGTCGGTAGTCCCGGGGAGATAGCCCATCAGCGCCAAGGCGACGGTAGACTTGCCACACCCCGACTCTCCCACCAAACCCACGACCTGACCTCGCTCAATCTTGAACGACGCGTCACGCACAGCACGTACGGTCCCTCTGGGCGTATAGAAGGTCACCGACAGGTGGTCGACCTCAACCAGCGGTTGGCTTGTATGAGAGTTGCGGTCCTGTGTCACGGCGTGGTTTCTCGGGGCAAGTTACTAGCCTGGCGAATCCCGTCGGTCAGAAGATTGACCCCAACCACCAAAGAGGCAACTGCCGTTGCGGGGGCGAGCGCAACCCACGGAGCGCTACCGATGAACGCGCGGCTTTGGCTGATCATGATGCCCCAATCGGGCGACGGCGGCTGGACGCCCAGGCCAAGGAACCCGAGGGAGGCAACTATCAGAATCGAATAACTGAATCGGACAGAGAGCTCAACGCCGAGTATTGGCAAGGTGTTGGGGAGGATTTCACGCAAGACGATATACGGCGCCCATTCCCCTCGCAGGCGTGCGCTTTGTACAAATTCCTGCTCCTTGAGAGACAACGTGGCGCTGCGCATCACGCGGGAAACCCCGGGTGTAGTCACAATACCTATGGTTGCAACGAGGTAGAGCACATTGGTTCCCAAGGTGGAGATTACCAGGAGCGCCATAAGCAGGCTCGGGAACGACATCAGACCATCCATCACTCGCATTACGACATCATCGAATGTCTTGCCGATATAACCACTGCCCATACCTACGATGGCCCCCGAGGCAATGCCCAGCAACGTGCCGGAGCCTGCCACTAGGACTAGGGAGGTAGAGCCAGACATGACGCGGCTCATTACGTCTCGGCCGAATTGGTCGGTCCCAAACAAGAATTGCATCGACGGTGCTACGAGTTGCTGGAGGTTACCTGACTCCGTCATGTTGAACGAAGTAGGTGAGTACGGGGCGAGCCATTGGCCTACGAATGCCAGGACGGCGTGCATTAGGACAAGTGGCAAGCCGATGCGGCCAGAAGCAGTCCGGAGCACCAGTCGGAGCGCGGAAATAATCTTCCTCGCCACCTGGGACAATCCCGCTCCTGCTCGGGCAAGCGAAAGCCCTGGGTCTGCGACAACGCCACCAGTAGCCATCAGCTCACCCGAATCCGGGGGTCGAGGGCCGCATAACTCAGATCCGCGACCAAGTTGCTGAAGGCATACGTGCCTGCGACCAGCAGCACGAGGCTCTCCAACATGGGGAAGTCCCGCTGTTGGATGGACCAGAGAAGTAGCTGGCCTAGACCGGGGTAGGCAAACACATTCTCGACGATGATCAGACCGCCGAACATATAGCCCATGTTCGCAGCGATGATGGTGATGGTGGGCAACATTGAATTGGGCAGCACGTGGCGCCGTATCACCTGACGCATCGGGATCCCTTTTAGGATGGCCGTACGCACGTAAGGTGATTGCATCACCTCCATCACGTTTGCCCTCGTCATGCGCATTATGTAGGCGAACAGCACGACGGTGAGGGTGAGCGCAGGCATCACGAGGATCTGGGGCCGCGTCCATGGTGTCTCGCCGGGGAGCATGGCGCTAGATGGCGGTAACAAACTCAGCCAAGTTCCGAACACCATCATGAAGACCACACCAGTCACGAACTCAGGTAAGGAGATCCCCACCATGCCTACGGCTGACACTATCCGGTCACCCCGCGTGTCGGGCCGGATGCCAGCCCACACGCCAGCGAAAACGGCTAGCGGGATACCAAAGATCAAAGCGAAGAGCGCCAAAGCCAGGGAATGGGCAACACGCCGTCCGAGAATCTCGGTTATAGGAACGCCCATGACGTACGAGTCGCCCAGATCGCCGCGCAACACGCCGCCCATCCAATCGAAGTATCGTTCGTACCAAGGTCGATATAAGCCTAATTGCTCGCGTATGCGATGGAGGGCCGCGTCTGTCGCGTCCTGCTTGAGCATCATCTTGGCTACATCGCCAGGCAGGATCTCCACGACGGCAAAGATCGCGAGGGAAATCACCAACAAGGTGATGAGGATGAGGCCTAAGCGTCTGACGAGGTACCGAATCATGGCGCCGTCTTATCAACCACGAAGCGGGGGGGCCACCAGGGCCCTCCCGCTTCGTCCGTCCGGTCTGAAGGAGATAACTTCAAGCCGTTCTTGATGAATGCTCTTGCCTTACCGGTCCAGCCATGTCTTGTGCATCGACACGGTGGCATCCCACATAGGCGCTGATCCTCGAACATCGTGGCGGATTCCCAGTGTCACAGGCCGGAACACTACGACGACACGAGGAACCTCTTCTATGGCTATACACTGCAACTCGGCGAAGATTCGCTTCTGCTCTGGGAGGGTCGCAGCTCCCTTTGCCTCATCCAGCAAGGCATCTACCCTCGCGTTTGTATAGAAGGATTCGTTCCAACTGCCTCCACCGCGATATACCACATTGAAGCCCTCGTACGGAGGCCGGCCCCCCCACCATACCGTTGTGAAGGGCTTAACCATCCACCCTTCAGCCCAATAGCCGTCTTCCGGCATCACGACTATTTCGAGGTTGATGCCAGCGGGTTTGAAGCTTTCCTTCACCACCGTCGCCATCTCCACCATGGAGGCGCCTGCGGTAGATGTGTACAGAGTCAAGTCAATGCCATTGGGGTATCCCGCCTCGGCGAGCAGGCTCTTGGCCAACTCAGGGTCGTACGCGGGTGGCTTGCAGAAAGGATTGAAACGAGGGTCGGTAGGCGTAACGGGGTGGTCATAAGCGATCGACCCCAACCCGAACTGAGCAGCCTGTAAAACAGCATTCCTATCAGTTGCCGCCTGTACCGCTTTGCGGACCTTGATGTTATCGAACGGCGGTTCGGTCACGATCATGGCCAGGTTCATGTAGCCACCGCTCGGCGCCGTTTGGACAATAGTCTCGGGGTGAGCGTCTAAACCTGGGATGCTCGTGGCGTCCAGGTCGGCGATGACATCTATCGTTCCAGCCTTCAGCGCCTCAGCACGGGCCTCGGGGCTTGGAAGGAAGAGAAAGATCATTTCATCGACAGCAGGAATACCCGGTATGAAGTAATCGGGGTTTCGAACGAAAGTGGCTCGCTCCCCAACGATCATATCCGTCAGAATGAAAGGCCCTGTCCCGAAGGTCTCTTGGGCAAAGCGCGCTGGGTCGATATTCGATGGGGATATGTGGGCCTGATACTTGACCAGTCCCTCGAGGAGCGTTGCATTGGGAGCGCCGAATTCCATGCGGACCGTGTAATCATCTTCGGCCACCATCGTGGGTTTTTCTGGGGAGACGGTGCTGGATGTGGGTGACTCCATGTCGAACATCCGGTTGATGCTGAAGATCATGTCCTCAGCCTTGAATTCCTTCCCCTCGACGATCGCTCCGTTTTCCCAGTACTTAAAGTGCACTCCCTTGCGGAGATTGAAGGTCCATACCGACGCATCATCGTTGAATGTCCATGACTCAGCGAGTGCTGGCCTCATGGTGAGATCGGGCTCACGAAACACCAAAACATCGTTGGTGTGCGTGACCGTGTAGATGTCTGGCATGCCCAAAAGAACAGGCGGGTCGAAACCGACATGGTCGGATAGCATCCCAACCTTGAGCGTACCGCCCCTCTTGATCTCTCCTTCGGCGCCTCCTTGTGTGCCACCAGTGGTGCTGTCATCGGAGCTACAACCCACAGCAAGCACGGCCAGCGCCGTCATTACGGCTACGCAGAGCAGCAGGCCTACACGGGTACTCTTGTTGAACATTGAAACCCCCATCGTCTCTTCGAAGGCGTTGCTAGCGGAAGGTGTTGCTAGCGACAGCCCACGGTGAGCCCATAGCCCTTAGGCGCTGGTGCATGGCGAAGCATGTCTGTCCTCATCCGCGGAGTGCGTATCCTCGGCTGCGGCATGAAGGGCACATTGCAGGTCTTACTCGGGCCGCAGGCGGCGCTACCCTAAGGGCATGTCCAGGGAGTGTCAAGCTTCTGTAATCGTAGAGTAATGCACTTATTCCGGCGGAATGCGGATTAAGCGCCGGGTCGGTCTGAAATGAAGGTGACAAAGAGCCGGTTCCCACTAGTTGTCCACGCTAAGAGAGATTGGACAACGCCGTAACCTCCGTAAACTCGGGGGGGCTCCGCAAGGTACGACCTCGTGACGGGCGTGGTCATCTAGTGGCTCACGGGATACGCGGACTCATGAAGCCTGGGCAAGGCTGCGGGTGCGCCGAATCCGGCAGATGGGCACGAAACCCCGGCCTATACCGTCATCTGAGCCCTTGCTTCAAGGACCGGTGAGTCTCGAGTCGCTAAACGCGCTTGTATTTGGAGATGCTGCGCATCTCGCGGGGTGGGTCCATGTGGCGGCCACGGATCGTGTAGGAAACCTCGGCGACGTAGACGCTACCCTCCGAATCGACGGCGATGCCGTGCGGCGCGACGAACTGCCCTGGGCCTTCGCCCTCCTCAGATGCGCCGAAGCGACAGACGAGCTTGCCCTGCATGTCGAACACGCTGACTCGGTGGCCCATGTCGGGTGCATCATCAACGCCCTCGAGCCCGTTCAGCTCGCCCACGTAGATGTGATCCTGCCAAAGCACCATGGCGTCGGGCCGGTGGATGTTGGACCACATGGTCTGGAAGTTGCCGCGGGCGTCGAAGATCTGGATGCGGTGAGCCTCGCGGTCGACGACGTACACGCGGTCGGCAGCGTCCATGGCGATGTTGTGCGGGCGGATGAACGAACCGGCGTCTATGCCGGGGCTACCCCAGGAGAAGCGATACTCCCCCGCCGACGAATAGACGTGTATGCGCGAGTTGCCGTAGCCGTCGGAGACGTAGATGTCGCCGTTGGATGGCATGACCGCGGCGGAGGTGGGACGGTTGAACGGCTGGCCGCTCCAACGCTCCGACGGCTTCTCGTTCTCGCCGAGCTGCATCAGCTTGTCGCCCGCGCTGCTGAAGCGCTGGATGGTGTGCAGGCCATCATCCGCGCACAGAAGCGTGTCGTCGTGGGCGATGTAGAGGCCATGTGTTCGTGGGCTGAAGAGGCCTTCCCCGAACGAGCGCTGGCAGTTCCCGTCGCGGTCGAACACGATAATGGGGTGGTCCCCGCGGGTGAGGACATAGACGTTGTCGTGGGAGTCGACGGCAACGCCCGCACACTCCTTGAACGTCCAACCGTCCGGCAGTGAGCCCCAGCCCTCGACATACTCGTATTGGAAGTCGCCCGACCCGAATACGTCCGCCATGCTGCACCTCGTGTGTGTCGATTAGGTTGGTTTGGGCTCGGCGATGATAGCAGCGGGAGGGTGCCGGGGTTTAGTTGAGCGCCTGCGGTTGTCTAACTGTGCGCCCTTGCCTCGCCACGGCTCCGGACTAAAGGTAGCGACTTTAGCCGCTCACGCATCGCAAGCATGATCTGGTGTGGGGGTGCTAGACGGCACCCTGCCGGGAGTGTCCCCCGTGATTCAGGACATCACAAGACAGGAAGAATGGGCGAGCCCCGTTGTCAATCGCTAAGCGGCAGCCAGTGCCGCCCACTCAGCGATTGACAGCGTCTGCGCGCGGCGCGAGGCCTCGATACCGGCGCGGGCAAGCAACGCCTCCGCTTCGGCGGGCGGCACACCAAGCCCGTTGGCGATGGCGTTACGCAGCTGCTTGCGAGGCGCGCTGAAGCCGGCTCTCGCCATACGGAAGAAAGCAGTGACGTCGCCCACCCGCGACGCGGACTCGCGAAACACGTCGATGGCCACGACAGCTGAGGTGACTTTCGGCGGCGGGTTGAACGCGCCAGGATGCACCAGCCTCGCGATTCTTGGCGTGCCAAACGCCTGAACCGCCAGCGACACCAGCGACATGCGGCCCGGCTGCGCGCACATCTGCTTGGCAACCTCCCGCTGCACGAGCACGGCGGCGGCAATCGGGAGGCAAAGGCCCTCTAGAAACGTGCGGAGGATCGGCATGGCGGCGTAATACGGCAGATTGCCGAGCAGGCGATACGGCGTGCAACCGCCGAGGAGCGCCGCTGCATCCGCCTGGCGGGCATCGGCCTCAACGATCTCCACGTGCGCAGGCATCGTGGTGCGCAGTGTCGCGGCGAGCGCGCGGTCGAGCTCGACGGCGACGACGCGGCCCGTGGCCCCGACGCGCTCGGCGATCACGGCGCTGAGCGCTCCCCTGCCCGGCCCCACCTCGATGACGGTATCGCCTTGGCCAACGCCCGCCGCATCGACAATCGCGCCGAGTATGTTGCGGTCGGTCAGGAAGTGCTGGCCGAGGGATCTTTTGGGAGCTGCGTTGGCCATGGCTCGCCTGGGAAAAGCGAGGTGCCAGGGCTTTCGCCTTGGCACCTGTGATGCAAGAGGTGGCCGTGCACCCCCCTTCGAACCGGCGACTCAGCGCTTAGCGCATTGGGATCGGACTCAAGCCAGGCTGGTCTGCGGCACCCGGAGCACTCCGCTTACCGCTGCTTCCTTCCGGACCTGACGGGGTTCACAGGACTCCGCCGCGCAGGGCCCAGCTATCAATGTCCGCGCCCGAACCAGAGGCGATGAGACCGGGCCTAGAGGAGGGATTCAACCCCGCTAAAGCGGATCTCGGGTTACAGGGCACCGCTAACTCCCCATCTAGCACGGCCAGCGACATGATAGCAGGGGCGGTCGGATTGTGGGCCTGCGCTTCGCTACGGCTCCCGACTAAAGGTCGCGGCTAACCACTCCGAGCTGGCGAACGTTGGTCTGCCGCGTGTGCAGGGCGGTGTCCCCTAATGCCCAATCCCGCGGGCGGGTGGGCAAGCCGCGCGCCTATCGCGATGCGGGAGCGTGGTTGAACGGGTGCACGATGGCGATGATAGAGGCGACGAGCGCGGCGGCCGCGGCGAAGACGAAGGCGTAACGCAGGTCGGATGAGCCGAGGAGGCCGGCGAAGAAACCACCCAGCGCGCCGACGCCCTCCATGACCCCGTAGACGAGACCGAGTGCGGTGGACTCGCGCCGGCCGGTCATCTCGAGCGCCGCGGCGAGCAACGGCGGCCGCACGCCGACGGTGAGCCCGGCAGCCAGGATGGCGCCGGTGATGAGCACGAGCCAGTGGCCATCGAGGGCGATCATCGCAGACCCAACCGCGGCGAACAGCATCGCGGCCGCAACGATTGCCTTGCGGCCAGCCTGGTCAGAGAGGCGGCCGAGGATCGGGGCGGCCGCACCGCCCGACAGCAGCATGACCGCGAACACCACGCCCACCGCCGCGGTGGAGTAGCCCCGCTGCTCCTGCAGGAACAGCGGGATCATCGCAAGGACGGCGATCGTCGCCATGTTATACGCGATGATCATCACGGCCATGGCCAGGCCGGACGGGCGGCGCCACGCGTCGAGCATCAGCCGCAGGTCTGTCTTGGTGATGACACCTTGGTCCGAAGGCGGGACGCGGCGCGCGAGTGCGAGGAAGGCGATCCCCATCACAACGGCAGGTACGACAGCGATCCTGAGGACGGCGCTCCACTCAAGGTAGCCCAGCAGGAACCCAGCTCCGATGGGAGCGATCACCTCGGCGAGGATGCCACCGGTGAGGTGCACACCGAGGGCCATGGCTCGCCTGTCGGGCATGCGTTCCACCATGGCACCGGTCGCGAGCGGGTGCCATGCGGCGGCGCCGATACCGCCCACCCCGAGCAGCACCGCCAGCACCCAGAAGCTGGAGGCGAAGGAGGCTGCCAGGAAGCCGAGCGCCACCAGCCAGAACGTGGAGGCCAACAACGGCCCACGGCTGCGGACACGGTCACCCAACAGCCCTGCCGGTACGTAGCCTAGGCCGGCACCGAAGCTGTATGCCGTGATGAGCAGGCCCACCTGGGCCGGAGAAAGGCCCCACGCGATGCCGACGGCCGGTGCCAGCAGCCACAACGCTCCGCCGGGGGTGTCCACGGAGAAGTGGCCCAGGGGGAAGACAAGGGTGTAGAGAGGTTGGAGCTTGTTGGTGACCGTAGACACGTGCCCATGATACCCGGCGGTGCCCACGGTGCGATTGGCGCATGCGGCTGGTACACTCCCCGCGTCATGCCCGTGCGCACCGCCGTTATCACCGCAGCAGGCTTCGGCACGCGGTTCCTTCCCGTCTCCAAGTCGGTCCCCAAGGAGATGCTGCCGCTCGTCGACCGTCCCGTGATCCAGTATGCGGTTGAGCAGGCCGTGGAGGCAGGGATCGAGCGCATCATCATCGTCACCTCCCGCGGCAAGACGGCAACCGAGGACTATTTCGACCTCGCCCCCGACCTGGAGCGAGCACTGGAGGCGCGCAACAGCCCCAAGCTCGACGAGGTACGCCGCATCTCGCGCCTGGCGGACGTGATCGCGGTACGTCAGCAAGAGCAACTAGGCCTTGGTCACGCAGTGCTCACCGCGAAACAGGCCGTCGGCGACGAGCCGTTCATCGTCTATCTGCCGGACGAGATACTGTTGGGGACGCCGTCGGTGACCCGCCAGCTTCTCGATGCCCACGAGCGACTTGGTGGGGGCGTGGTCGGTGTACAGGACGTGCCGCGTGCCGAGGTGGTCCGCTATGGTGTGGTCGCCGGCGAGCAGATCTCCGACCGGGAGACGCGCCTGTCACACTTTGTGGAGAAGCCATCGGTTGCCGATGCACCCTCCGACCTGGCGATCTTCGGCCCGTATGTGCTGCATCCGTCGATCTTCGAATGCCTGGCATCAGTCACCGCTGGTGCCATCGGTGAGCTGCAACTCACGGACGGCATCGCGCTGCAGGCCAAGCAGGAGCCAGTGTTCGCGTACCGCTTCGACGGCAGGCGCTTCGACGCGGGCACTCCGCTGGGGCTGTTGGAGACGTCGGTGGAGCTGGCGTTGGAGCGCCCGGAGTACGGGCCCGAGTTGCGCGCGTGGCTCGCTGACCTGGCGAAGCGGATCGACCTCTAGGAGCCCCGGCACAGGAGCGCAACATGGCCCTCAAGATCGGCATGCACAGCGGCCAGCAGGACAGCAGCTACGAGGAGCTAGCGAGGCTGTGGCGGCTGGCGGACCACTCGGGGTTCTACTGGATCTCCGTGTGGGATCACCACTTCGAATCGCCCCCCATCGACGGCACGCATCCGTCGTTCGAGACGGTCTCCATCATGACCGCCCTAGCGACGGTGACAACCACCGTGCGCGTCGGGTGCTTGGTATTCTCCCCGGGCTATCGCAATCCGGGTCTCCTGGCGAAGGCGATCACGACGATCGACCACGTGAGCGGCGGCCGGGCGGAGATCGGGCTCGGCGCCGGATGGCACGAGCCGGAGTACCGAGCGTTCGGCTTCGATTACCCGCGTCCAGGGATCCGCGAGGACATGCTTGAGGAGACGGCGCAGATCGTGCGGTCGATGCTGCGTCAGGAGAAGACGACTTTCGAGGGCAAGCATTTCCAGATGAAAGATGCGTTCAACATCCCCCAGCCGATCCAGAAGGAGATGCGCGTGTGGATCGGCGGCGGCGGCGAGACGCGGACGATCCCGGCTGCGGCACGCTACGCGGACGGCTGTAACCTGGCGTACGTGGCACCCGAGGTGTACACGCACAAGATCGGGGTTTTGGAAGCGGCCTGTGACAAGATCGGCCGCGATCCGGCGGAGATCTCTAGAGCGGTCAACGTCGGTTTCTACATGGGCGTGGACGAGGCAAGCGCCAAGCGCAAGCGCGAGAACCTGCCCTGGCCGGCGGACGACCCGCGCATCGGTGGTCAGCTCTCCGGTACGCCGGAGCAGACGGTCGAGCGCATAGCACAATACGCCGAGGCTGGCGCGGAGCAGCTCAACATAGCGATGCGTGCGCCGTTCGATTGGGACGCGCTGCAGGCGTTCATCGAGCAGGTCATGCCCGCGTTCCGCGGGTAGCTCGGTCTTGGCTGGCGCTGGCAACATCTCCGCCGATTGGTACCGGCGGCACGCCGAGCGCTATGCGCAGGTCGCCGACGAATGGTCGCAGTCCATCTGGGTGACGCACTCCCATCCTGCGCTGACCGATGAGCAGGCGGCACTCGATCGCCTGGTGGCGCTGGCGCCTGGCAGGTGCGGTCTCGACGTGGGTTGTGGCGCGGGCGCGCGCGACGTGTACCGGCTGATGCTGGCGGGGTACGACGTGACGGGGATCGATACGATCGAGGAGAATGTCTCGCTGGCGCGGACGCGGCATCCGGAGATCGCGGCGCGCGTTTCGGTCCACGACATACGCGAGCCGCTGCCCTTCGCGGATGCCTCGTTCGACTTCGCCTTCTGCAATTCGGTGATCCAGCACCTCGAGCCGGAAGCCCTGTACGGCGTCACACTGCCGGAGTTTTCGCGCGTGCTACGCCCGGATGGGGCCCTGCAGCTGATCTTCAAGTGCGGGAGCGGCGTCCTCACAATCGAGGACCCCGATTACGGTGCGGAGCGCTCGTTCCGACTGTACGAGCCCGACGAGGTGATCGCTCAGCTCGCAGAGCTGGGCCTGGCCCTCGTGCGACCGCGGACGGCTGGCGAGATGGGGGGAGTGCTGCACTGCGAGGACCATCGGCGAATCGACACGTGCGTGATGTGGGTGCAGCAGGGTGCTGCCGCTTCGCGATAGCCGCGATCTTCAGTTCGGAGCTGTAGCAACGCGGAGGCACACCGTTAGACCACGCCTAGAGCCCGGCGCAAAACTCGCTTACCTGCGTGACGAAGTCGATCGGCGCGTCGGTCATGAACATGTGTGCGGCGTCCCGGGCGACGTGCATGCGGACGTCGGGGTGCTCGGCTTTGAAACAGCGGGCGCGCTCGGCGGCGTTGGCGCGGTCGTTGTCACCGATCAGCATGAGCAGCGGCATGGGAAGGGCGAGGAGCTGGTCCCATGGCTTCGGTGCGCCTGGAGGCGAGGATTCACGCGACTTCTCCCGCTGGATGGCTGCCTCGGCATTCTTGCCGCCGGTGAGCCGGTGGCGCTTCTCCACAGACGCATCGGTGATCAGCGCCTTATGGACGACGTCGGACTCCATGAGCTTGCGGGTGTCCTCCAGCGACCACTCGGTAGGCGACGCGGTCTCCTCGCGGCCGCCGCCCGGCGCTGCGGGCCGGTCGCCCGACAGCGGCGGCATCGCGGTTCCCGAGCAGACGGTGATCACTGCTGAGATGCGATCGGGGCTCGCGGTGGCGGCGCGCACGGCCATGCCGCCGGCCTGGGAATGGCCGACGAGCGCGGCGTTGTCCATGCCGAGCGCATCGAGGATCTGTGGGATGAGCGCGACGCGGTAGGAGACGCGGTAGTCCGCCGGGTTGTCGGAGAGGCCATAGCCCGGCTGGTCGTAGGCGACGACTCGGTATCCGGCTTCGGCCAGCGGCGCAATCACGTCCTCGAACGCCTCGCACGAGGAGCCGAGGGACGCGCCGTGCATCATGACGACGGCGGGCCCGGCGCCGGCTTCTAGGTAGCGGAGTCTGAGGCCGTCGACGGTGACTCTCGCCTCGTTGATCGTCAGGCTTGCCACTTTAGTCCTCTGTGAGGTCGATCAGGACCCCGTCGGGGTCGCAGATCTGGTACTGACCACGCTTGCACCGGGCAAGCAGCTTCGCGCGCACCTCGCCCTCTCCGCCTGCCTTCCAGGGCTTGGGCGCCAGCTGCGGGTTGCGCTCGGCCATGGCCTGGAGATCGGCGAGGACGGCGTCGATGCTCTCGACCTTGAACCCGATGTGCTCCAGGGCCGGGCGCTCGATACCACTGCCGAGGTAGTCATCGATCCGCCAGGGCGAGACGACCATGGTGACCTTGCCGTCGGTGAGGTAGGAGCTGGGGTCGGTTGGCCCCTTCTCGATCTCGTCGAGATCGAAGACGTGGGTGTAGAAGCGGGTGGCACGCTCGGCCTCGACCACACGAAGGACGAAGTGGTCGATACGACGCGGCATGTCGGAGACGTCGTCGACGTAGAGATCGCGCCTGTTCTCCATGTCTTTCTGAGACAGGTCGAACACATTTCCGACCGGGTCGTGCATGGTGATGCCGGCGAAGGGCCGATTGCCCGGACGGCGAGACAGCTCGATCGCGTCGTAGTCGTCCTTGAGGCGGCTCTCCACGTCGGCGACGTCCTCAACCTCGAACCCGAAGTGGTCGAAACCGCCCTGGCGCCCGGGTGCGCGCGGGTTGACGTTGAGGCCGACGTAGCCGTCGCTGACGACGGCGGCCCCACCCTCGAGCGGGGGCGAGCCCTTGAGGCCGAACAGCTCCCGGTAAAACTGGCTGACGATGGCGGGCTGGTCGCTGACGATGGCGAGGTGGCGAAACAATCCAGACATAGCGCCTCCGTTTGATGCCCTCGTGGCGGGCGGCTGCTTTGATGCCCTTGTGGCGGGCGGCGTATGCGGAACCTAGGCCGGCGGCGCGGGACTGTCAAGCGCCGCGGGCGTTTCTAGCCTTGCAGGATGACCCGAAGGATCACGTTGGCAGTCACGATGCCGGTGAGGCCAAGGGTGAGCCACCCATGTCTTACGCAACGTAGGCGGGCCTAGCGTGTCGGCGCCGGTGGTCACGTCTCAGTCTCGGATCTTCTGGACGAACCAGTCGAGCGGCAGGTTCTGGCCGAAGCCAAGCTCTTTGGCTTTGCGGTACACGACGCCCGCCAGCGCCGCGAAGCCCACGGAGGTGTAGCCGCCGCCGAACAGATGGAGGGCGTCCTCGCGGTTGACCCGGCCGGGGGTACGACCCGCAATCACGTCGAGCACGCGACGTGTCGCGGTGCTGCGCTGATCCGGCCTGCGCCATGCCTCCTGGGGGATGCCGGCGAAGTCATCCTCGGAGCCCGCGTAGTAGGAGTAGCCGATCATGTAGCCGCCACCGCGGTCCTCGACGGAGGTCAGGTCGTCGGTGGATATGGTGAAGTCGCCAGCGAACTTGGACTTGTCCCCGCTGACATCGCCGGCGCCGCCCCCACCTCCAACCGAGCAGACGAGCATGCCGGGCTCGATCCAGTCGGTGGAGAACACGGGCTTCAACGAGTCGGTGCATACGCAGACGATGTCGGCATGGTTCACGGCGCGTTCCGGCCCCGCAACAGCCACGACCTCGATACCCAGCTCCTCCGACATCTCCTTGGCATACTCGTCGCGGTGCTCCTTAGTGGGGCTGAATACGTTGATGCGCTTGATATCACGCACGACGCTGATGGCCTGCGCGAAGCTGCGCGCCATGCCGCCGGAGCCGAGCATGCCGATGGTGGCGGCGTCTGGGTTCGCCAGGGTGTCGACGCCGACCGCGGTTTCGCCGGCGACGCGCATGTGCTGGATCAGGCCGTCGGGCATGATGGCCAGCGGCTCGGCGTTGTCGGTGGAGAAGAGCAGCAGCAAGCCGCAGTAGGTGCCAGGCTCGATGGCGTATTTCTCCCGCGTGAGCAGGTCGCCCTGGCGCTCGTAGTGGAGGATGTCATCCATGATGCGCAGGCAGTAGAGGTGCTGGTTCTTGCTGCCGCCGGACATGATGCCGAATTGGAAGTACTGGCCCTGCTCGGCCGCAGGTACGAAGAAGTTGTGGCGAGGGATGGCGGCGGCGTCCCCGGCCGCCCACTCGGCCACCGCTTCGCGCAACGCTGCGACGCTCTCTTTCAGGGTTAGAAGCTGTGCCGCGTCGTCGTTGCTCAAGAGAAGTGGCATGGGTATCTCCTTGTTGGTTTACCGGGTTTGCTAGGCGAAGCCGTAGAGGCGCTCGCCGTTCCGGTAAAGGATCGCCTGCTTATCGTCGACGGAGAGCTCGGTGCTCCCCCGAAGCTCCCGTATATTCTCGGCGCACGTTTCGTTGTTGACCTCATGCGGGAAGTCGGACGAGTAGACGAATGGCTTGTTCCCGACGAGCCTGATCGCGGAGGGCAGGGTGTATTCATCCCCCTCGACGCCCACGTAGATGCGGTCCTCGTCGATGTGGCGAAGGACGTAGTCGGCAATGGACTCGTTCGAGCGTAATTGGAGGAAGCGACCGCGGGGATCGTACTGGACGTGACTAGCCCAAGAGCCGGTGAAGCGCTCCATGGCCGTGAGCAGCCACCCGGCGCCCGCCTCGACGAAACCGAATCGTACGCGAGGGTAGCGATCGAGCACACCGTTGAAGACGATCCCGGCGAAGCTGACCATGATGCCGAAGGGATGGCCAAGCGCGTGCACCGGTGCGTAGGGGGTGAGGCCGTCCATGCCCAAGCCGCCGTGCGCGCCACCATGGATGCCGATGGCGCAGCCCAGGCGGTCGGCCTCCTCATAGATGGGCCAGTAGCGCTCGTCTCCCAGGTGTGACATGGCTTGATCCGCGCCCGTGGTTGGGAGCATGCCACCGCACAAGCCCAGCTCCTGGACGCTGCGACGCAGCTCAAGAACCGCTTCAGCTGGATCCTGGAGCGGTATGAGTGCCATCGCCTGGAAGCGAGGGCTCGCCTGGATGTAGGTCTCGGCAATCCAGTCGTTGTAGGCACGAGCGAGCTCGATGGCCCAGTCGCGGCTCACGATCTTGCCGAAGGAGAGGCCCAGGGTGGTGTAGAGCACGGTCTTGCTGATGCCCACGTCGATCATGAAGTCGAGCCAGCCTTCCATGTCCACAGGGGCGAACGCGCCGGTCGGCAGACCGAGCTGATTGGCCGAATGCAGGTGGTCCAGCGGGGGGAACGGGTTCTTGATGCCCTGGTGGAATCCGCCCCAGTAGGCCTCTGGCATGTGGTGGACGATCGCCGCGAAGTCCTCCATCACGTGGCCGTCGCCGTCCACAATCCGATCCACTTCTTGGCCCATCATGGCGGTACCTCCCCATCGTTCGGTCTGCGGTGACTTACCTTGCCTCTACCTCATAGACGAATGCAGCGATGAGGCGGTTCATCTCGGCGGCGTGCTCGCGGAATGCGTAGTGGCCCGCACGGTTGAAAACGTGGAGTCGCACGTGGGGCAGGGCCGGCCCGACGATGCCGAGCAGGTCCATGCCGAGCTTGATGGGCGCGGACGGATCGTCGAGCCCCCACGCGATGAGCATGGGCACGTTGAGCCGGCCCGCCGCGATCATCTCGAGCGTGTCCGCCCGCTGCGCCCGCACGTCGGGTTGGAACGTGGACCCACCCAGCGTTTTCATCTTGGCAAGCGCAGCCCAGGTCTTCTCGAGTGCGACGACGTCGGCCGCAGCCTGGACGAAGTCGTCGGTCATGTGGGCGGTGGAGTAAGAGTTGGCGATGGGCTCGCGGCTGGCATATTCCTCGTTGGATTCGACAGGAGCGACTTCCAGCTTGCGATAGAAGTCGCTGGGGGTTGAGGGGTCTTCGGGGGCGAGCGTGTTCGTGTCGAGGATCACGAGCGCCGAGCAGCGGGCCGGATCGTCGATCGCGATGCGCGTCACGGGCAGCGCGCCGCGCGAGTGGCCAACGAGGACCGCGTTCTCGATCTGCATCGTGCGCAGGAAGCCGTGGACGTGGGCGATGACGGCGGCCATGGTGTAGTCGGCATCGGCCAGCGGGTTGTCGGTATGGCCGTTGCCGAGCTTGTCGAGCGCGTAGACGTGGAATCTCTTGGCCAGCTCGTCGAAGTTCAGGCTCCAGTGATAGGCATTGTAGGAGGAGCCGATGCTTCCCCCGTGGACGAGCACCATGGGCGGCCCGCTACCCGCCTCGAAGTAACGGGTGCGTATGCCGTCGACGTCGACGAAGCGAGGGTCCTGCATGGGCAGCATCTTCAGCGCTTGCGCCAGACAGGTCAATCGCGGGCTACTTCTTGCCCTTCTTGCCTTGACCTTTCGCCTTGCCCTTGGCGGGTGGCGGCGGCTCGACGATGCGAGTGTTGACGCAGGCGCCGTCGCGCATCTCGTAAACATGCGTGGCAATGGTGTCGAGGATGGCGGTGTCGTGGGTCGCGCAGATGATGGTGCCGTCGTAGCGGTCCAGCGCCTTCACCAGGCTCTCGCGCGTTGCTCTGTCGAGGTGGTTGGTGGGCTCGTCCAGGAGCAGTACGTTGGTGGGGCGAATCAGGAATTTCGCGAGCGCCGCCCTGCTCCGTTCGCCACCAGACAGCACCGAGACGTGCTTGAAGACGTCGTCGCCCTTGAATAGGAACTCGCCCAGCACGGTCCGCACACGCTGCTCGGTGGCATCTTCGGCTGCGGCTTGCACCTCTTCGAGAACGGTGTGGTTGGGGTCCAGTGCCTCGTCTTGGTGCTGTTCGTAGTAGCCGGGGCGTGCACGCTCGGCCCAGAGCACCTCGCCTTCCATGGCGTCGAGCTCACCCATGGCGACGCGAAGGAGCGTGGACTTGCCGCTGCCGTTCGGGCCGACGAGCACGACCTTCTGCCCGCGCTCCACGGCGAGGCTGGCATCCATCAGCACGAGTTCGTCGTCGAACGCGAGTGAGACTCCGTCGAGGGTCAGCACCTTCTGCTCCACGCGGCCCTGCGAGCGGATGTGGAACTTGGCGGCGGACTCACTGCGGGGGCTGGCGATGCGTTCCACCTTGGCCAGCGCCTTCTCGCGACTCTTCACCTGCGTCGCCTTAGTGGCCTTCGCACGAAAGCGGTCGATGAACTTCTGCTGCGAGGCAAGCTGCCGCTCCTGGCGGACGGCGGCCTGCTCCTGCTGCAAGCGGCGCTTCTCCTTCTCACGAAGGTACTTAGTGTAGTTGCCGGTGTAGGACACGACACCGGAGTCGCCGACCTCGAGCACACGCTTGGCGACCTTGTCCAGGAAGGCGCCGTCATGGGTAACGATCACCAGCGTTCCCTGGTAGTCACGGAGCTCGCGTGCGAGCCAGTCGCGAGCCTTGGTGTCGAGATGGTTGGTGGGCTCGTCCAGTAGCATGTGGTCGGGCCGGCGCACCAGCACCTTGGCCAGCGAAATGCGCATGCGCCATCCGCCGCTGAAGTCTCCGCATAGCTTGGAGCGATCCGACTTCTTGAAGCCGAGTCCGTCGAGAACCCGACCCACGCGCGCTTCGACCGTATGACCGTCAAGCAGTGCGAACCGCTCATAGAGGTCCTGCGATTCGGCAACGAGCGCCGTTGCATTGTCGGGCGCGCCGGGCAGCTCCGCCTCGATCACCGCGAGGCGAGTGGCAATGGCCAGCGTCTCCGGGAAAGCGACCCACATCTCCTGCTCCAGCGGGGCGGCTGGGTCGAAGCCCGATTCCTGCTTCAGGTAACCCACCGATCCGTTGCGGTGGCCTGCCTTGCCCGAGGAGGGCGTGTCTTCGCCCGCCAGCATGCGAAGGAGCGTGGTCTTGCCCGCGCCGTTGGGCCCAGCAAGCGCCACGCGCTCGCCGTCGGCGACGCTGAACGAAACGCCCGTGAAGAGATCGAACCCACCGAATGACTTGGTGACGTTGTCGGCGAATAGCATCTGGGGATGGCCGGGTTTGCTGGGCCGCGTCGGGCCCGTGGTGCAACGCCCTCCATTATGACGCATACCGCAGGCTACGGCGATGCGGTTGGCGCGCAGGCTGGTGGCAACCGGCCTGCAGGCATGGTCCGGCGTTCCTGGAGGTCGTTGCGGATCAGGCGAACGACACCACACGGCACACGGCCGGCGATAGCTGGCTCTAGCGGATGACCTTGTTGCGATTACTGAAGTAGTCGGCCACGACGTAGGTGCCGAGCTTGTCTGGCTCCGCGACGAATGCCCTGCCATGGTTGACCTTGGACATGAGCTTCACAAACTCGAGGAGCTCGGGACTGCGGTCGAGCATGAAGGTGTTGATGGTGATGTTGTCGCGGGTGCAGCGGCCCACCTCGCGCAAGGTCTCGGCGATCATTCCCTGCCCGCGCCGGCGCCGGCGCCGGAACAGCATCTCGTAGGGGTCGGCGGCCATGACGTCGATGGGCTCGATGTCCTCCGGGTTCCACTCGTTGCCGGACATCTCGCTGGCGGCAGAGTAGTTGTAGGTCGTGGGCTCGCCATCGGTGATGAGCACGATCTGCTTGCTGGTACCGCCCTGGCGACGGAGTATCTCGCGCGACCGGCGCAGCACCTCCTGGAAGTTGGTTCCGCCGCCGTACTCGACCCAGTGGGTGTCCAGGAGCATGTTGGACTCCAGGGGCAGCACAAAGTAGGAGAAAGCGAGAACGGTGACCTGGTCCTTGGGGTACTTGGAGCGGATGAGGGTGTCGAGGGCGAGGCCGACGCGCTGGCCAGCCTGGAAGTAGCCGGACCACATCATGGAATAACTCATGTCGATGGCGATGACGGTGGAGACCCGCGCCTGGGCGATGGTCTGGTTGATCTCGAAGTCCTCGACCTTGATGCGGACGGGGGTACCCTTGCCTTGACGGATCACGGCGTTGGCGACAGTTTTCTGGGTGTTGAGGTGGAAGGGGTCACCCCAGACCCATGGCTTCGTCTCGTCCTGGAGCTCGACACCGATGCCGTTCTTATCGCGGTTGTGATCACCGAGGTCCTGGCCGCGGATGCGGCTGAAGATATCGTTGAGCGCCTTCTCGCCGATCTTGCGCATTGCGCCGGCGGTGAGCTCCCAGCCGTGGTCGCCACGCTTGAGGAAGCCGGCCTCTTCGAGCTCGCGGGTGAGGCGCTTGAGCTCCTCGGCGTACTGCTGAGCCTCTTCGCCGAGCAAGCGGCCGACCTCGTCCGAGTCGATGTAGGAGGGGTCGTTGGTGCGGATGGCATGGCGCAGCTCGTCTTCCATCTCCTCCATGCTGTTCAGGTCGCCCATCAGACGAAGGGCGTCCTGCAGCGACAACGGCTCGTCGCCGGTGAGGGAGAAGCGGTTGTCCTCAAAGCGGTCGGGGTCGAGGCGGTTCATGTTGGAGGCGAGCTGGAACATGTCCCACTGAAGGCGATCGTCCTGCAGCAGCGCCTCCATCATGTCCTGCAGCTCGGAGCGCTGCTCGGGTGACATGGAGTTCATGAGGGACTGCATCTGGCCCATCATCTTCTGCATGTAGTCGAGGAGTTGATCGAAGTTCTCGATGCCGGGTGGGAAGTACTGGCCCCACTTCTGCATGAACTCGGTGATGTCGGGATCGTCGCCCATGAGCTTCTGTTCCATGAGCCGGTTGAGGTCCTGAATCATCTCCTGGGTCTGCTTGAGGTCCTCTTGGGTCATGTTCTGGAGGGATTGCTGCATGCCCTGGAAGTAGTTCTCGAGCACCTGCTTCTGGAGGAGCTGCAACAGCTCCTCGAATTTCTCGCGCGCCTCTGGGTCCATGAAGTCGTATTCGCGCAGCTCCTTGATGCGTCCGCCCACATCGTCGGGGAGCTTGTCGAGCTGGTCGGTGTGGCGCTGGGCCATGCTGCGGAGCAGATCGGCGAGATCGCCGCCCGGCGCGCTGCTCTCCTGCCCCGCACCTGTGCCCTGACCAGGGGCGTCGCCCTGCTGATCGCCGCCCTCCTGGCCGTCGCCGTTCTCGGAACGGACGCCCAGCGGATCGAGATCGCCGAGGCGCTTGTCGATGCCCTGGCGCTCGGTGTCGATGATTTCGTCCAGGCGCTCTTGGATGTCGCCCATCATGTTGTTGAGGTTGTATTGCTCTAAGTTGCGCTCGCGGCGCTGGCGCAGACGCTCGAGCATGTCGCGCATGCCCATGCCGCGCTCGCCGTTAGGCAGCTTGCCACCGCGCTCCATCATGCGCCGCAGGGCGCCGCGGAGGTCGTCGCCTTCCAGGATCTGCTCGGAGAGCTGATCCATCATGTCCTGAGTGGAGAGCTCGCGCTCCTGCGTGCCGTCCCAACGGGAGTATCGGTGGATGACCATGTGTGCCTCGTGACGCGACCGCTATCGTGGCGCTGACAGCCTACTCGAAGCGAGGGCGCGCGTCAGCCAAGGTTGGACGATATTACGTCTACATCAGGCATATCATGATGCCATCCACGACGGGAGGTGCCGGGTGATGGCGAGCGATGCGCTGAGCTTCACGCGGTTCTCGGCAGAGCTGATGGAGTGGTCGTATGGTCGGATGCTGAAGGCAATCGAGGACCTGAGCGACGCGCAGCTCTGGGTCCAGCCGGCCTACGGCGCAAACCCCATCGGGTGGCTGGTGTGGCACCTGAGTCGGTTCAAGGACATCCAGACAGGGCGCGTGGCTGGCGAGGAGCAGGTGTGGGTCACCGACGGCTGGGCAGAGCGCTTCGGCATGCGTGGAAGCGAGACCGGCTACCGCCATGAGCCGAAGGACGTGGCGGCGTTCCGCGCGAGCCGCGAGCTGCTGCTCGGGTACGCTCACGCAGCGCACCTGGCCGCGGTGCGCCGCGTGAGCGAGGCGACGGATGATGTACTGCACCGGCCTTCAAGAGCGTACCGCCCTCCCCGGCCCGCCTACCAACTGCTGCTGATGAACGGGATCGATTACACCGAGCACACGGGGCAGATCGCCTACCTCAGCGGGATGTTGAAGGCGGGCGAGCCGAACCCTGCTCCCTAGAAGCTGATTGGCGCTTGCTCACCGCGCCCGGCAGCTGTCCAATGACATGCCATGGGCAAGGCTTCGGCAATCTGGACGGCAAGTCGCTGACCGCGCTGTGCGAGTACGTGCGCATCCTGTAGGCGACCTGCAGCTAGCGTTCGTCCTTCGCGACAGATTCAGCAAGAGCGGACGGGGAGCGACGGAGTCTACTGATTGTGAACCTCCACCGGCACCAGCGGCTCGTTCCAGCAGAGGCCGGCTTCGGGACCGCCCTTGCCCCGGTAGGCCTCAACGAACTCGCGGATCTGCGCCTCGTCGTAGGCGGGTAGCTCCAGCAGCCGACCCCACACCGTGATGGCAACGGGGAAGCCCATGGATGCGTACGATCCGGCCACCAGGCATCTGCTCCCCAGCTCGCGGACGAGTCCGTTGACCGCACCGGCGAGGGCGGGGTCGTCGGGCGCGTACCAGATGACGGCGGCGCCGTGCTCCATGTTGTGCACCACCTGCTCCGGCAAAAGCGGCGCTCCCCAGAATCCGTATCGGCCCGGGATGGCCATGTGGTTACCCGACGTGGGCGGGTTGGTGTTGTAGGAGTATGGGGGTTGGTGCAGACCCGGTATCTCGGGGACACGGCTGCCGAGGTCAGGGTCTCCCTCGCGCAACATGAATACAAGCACGATGGCGATGACGATGATCGCGCCGAGCCCAATCAGGACGTAGAGCCCCACGGAACTGGATTTGCTCTGTTTGCGGGCCGCCGTACCGCGGCGGGGCGGGCCACTACGCATGACTTAGCTTCGGCATGACGTCTTGGATGAGCATTCCCATCGATTCGGTCCAAGGCCCGCGCGGTTCCCACTCGTGGCCCATGGCAAGCAGCACGCCGAAGCCGCCCATGTCGTCGTTGAGCTTCGCGAGCTTCTCGGCGACCTCCTCGCGGCTGCCCACAACCCACACGTTGTCCATCATGTACTCCGAAGTTACGTCGGCGTCGGCCATGT
>Ga0315338_1001652_pt1 | contig 26231 bp, 14 predicted proteins | sample ASW8metaG_FD_204518 | JGI IMG/M metagenome (GOLD analysis project Ga0315338, IMG submission 204518) | Ammonia-oxidizing marine archaeal communities from Monterey Bay, California, United States - ASW #8 | ecosystem: Environmental > Aquatic > Marine > Coastal | place: USA: California | collected... | reverse complement strand
GATGCGACCGGCAGCGGTGGTTCCGATTCCGACTGGACGGTAGACGGGAACGACATGTACTCCGCTGTCCCAGGAAACGTGGGCATCGGGGAGTCTGCTCCCGTCACAAAGCTCCACGTGCAGACTGCCGATCTCGGTATCTCGTCCGCCGGCCTCAACGAGGATCTGATCGTGGAATCGACCGATGCCGTGATGTCCTTGGTCAGCGACGGTGGAGGCTCATTCGGTTCGATCATCTATCTCCAGGAAATGGACAGCGGGACTCCGACCGACGGATGGGCGATCTACCGCCAGACGAATGGCGCCGGGTCGCGACTCAAGTTCGCCTACGGCACCTCCCGACTGACGATAGAGCCGGATGGGGACGTTGGTATCGGCGTTGATCCTCCGTTGGCCAACCTGCATGTCAGCGGGCAGACCGGATCCGCATCGTTACTACTGGAAGCGGATGTCGACGACTCAGGCGAGGGCGATCAGCCATCGATCAAGCTGAGCCAGGACGGCGGGCTCACAATCGGAGATATCGGGTTTTTCGATACTACGAACGAACTCCAGATGCGTACGACTACGGTCAATGGGTCTTCCTATCTCGCCCTCGCGGAGAACAACCTCAAGACTGGTGAAGACTTCATCATGGGAGGAGGAACAACGGAGTGGGATGGGACGTCGGAGGGTATCGCGATCAATGCGCGGTCGACATCCTGGAACATCGGAGTCGAAAACGAAGCCACCGTTGCCGCATCGAACTTCTTCATCGGACGAACGTCGGCCCCGGGAGCCAATGACTTCTATATCGCGACGGACGGCAAAGTCGGAATCGGCACATCCGTCCCGACCCACACTCTGACCGTAGACGGCAACTCGCTGTTCTCCGGCGAAGCAACAGTCTTCTCTCCCCTCCCCAACTATCCGAAGTTCCGGATCTCGGGCTCGAGTGCCAATGCGCTGCAACTCTACAACCCGATCACCGACCATCTCACGTTCTACAGCGGGGGCATTGGATCGGAAGTGGAGCGATTCCGTCTCACTCCGAATGGAGCCATCGTCAATGGGACGACCACTACCAGCATCCTCCATATCACCGGCGGTAGCGATCTGGCAGAGCCATTCGAGGTTCATGGATCGACCGAGGTGAAGCCAGGGATGGTTCTCTCGATCGACCCGGAGAGTCCTGGAGAGCTCCGGATCTCCGACCTCGCCTATGATCGTGCCGTCGCCGGGATTGCGAGCGGCGCGAACGGAGTCCGGGCCGGAATCACTCTCCGACAGAACGAAACGGTCGCGGACGGATCGATTCCCGTTGCCCTGAGCGGACGTGTCTACTGCCTGGCCGACGCATCCCACGGCTCGATCGCACCGGGTGATCTTCTCACGAGCTCGACCACACCGGGTCATGCGATGAAGGTCTCAGACCGCGAGCGCGCGCATGGTGCAATTCTCGGCAAGGCCATGAGCCCTCTCGCCTCCGGATGCGGTCACGTTCTCGTCCTGGTCACTCTGCACTAGGTGGCACGACTCATTGGAGGTTCGACCAATGGCATCTAATGGAAAGCCTCGACCAACTTCGGCCAGGATGCGACTGCTTCTCCTGGGGCAGCGTCCTTCCTGGACACTCGTTCTCGCCGCAGCATGGATGATCGTGGTCACGAGCGGGATCTCTGCGTTCCGGGATCTCCGCGGGCAAACTGGCCCCATCGGAACGGATCGGGCGACAACAACTCTATCGAGTGCGCCAGGCCTCGTCACCAAACCTTCCGTCATCCGATCCGAGGTCGAACGGAAGGCCGGTCGTATCCACGAACGGATCAAGAAGCCCCAAAACCCGAGCGGGCTGGCACTCGAGCGCTACCGACAGAGAGCCGGCAAGAGCGACTCTGTTGCGATGGACGCTTTGATTCGGGCCAAGGCTCACCTCGACGCGATGCAGGGCGACACCGAGGACGCCGGAATCTGGACCTGGGATTGGCTCGGACCGGGCAACATCGGTGGTCGCGTGCGTACCATCCTGACCGATCCGTTCGACGATCAGATCCTTTGGATCGGCAGCGCCTCGGGAGGCATCTGGAAGAGCGTCGACGATGGGAGTTCCTGGTCGCCGGTCGACGATTTCATGGCCAACCTGGCTGTCACTTCCCTCGTCCGGGACGAGGTCGACACCGATATCTTATACGCTGGGACGGGCGAAGGCTTCCTAGGTTCGCGCGGCGCACCGGGCGGCGGAATCTTCAAGAGCACCGACCGAGGTCAGACCTGGTTCGACCTCCCAGCCACGAACAACGACAACTTTTTTTACGTCAATCGGCTCGCTGTCGACCGGGGCCAATCCGGGGCCATCTACGCGGCAACCGTCTGGAACGAAGGCACAGGCATTACCGAAGGTCGGATCTTCAAGACCTTGGACGGCGGTGCCTCCTGGGACAGCCTGCTCACCACCTTCGGGCAGGCCTACGACGTCAAGGTCCATCCTACCGACAACAGCCGTGTCCTCGTGGGGAGCGGCGGCCGCGTCTACTACTCGACCAACAGTGGCACGAGTTGGGTCGTGCAAAACGGTCCGCAAGCTTCCAAGCTCCCCGAAAATGGCGGCCGGTGCGAGGTCGCCTTCGCAAGCAACAGCACCCACATGTATGTCTCGATGGACCGAAACGACGGCGAAGTCTTCAGGACGACGAACAACGGTGCGAACTGGATACGACAGAATTCCGGGCTTCAGTACATGTCCGGTCAGGGAGATTACAACAATTCGATCTGGGTGGCTCCGGACGACCCCGACTTCATCATCGTTGGTGGAATAGACCTCTATCGAAGCGTCGACGGGGGTGCAACGCTGACGAGAATCAGCGACTGGAGCCAGTACCACAACGGTAGCTCCGCCCACGCCGACCAGCATGCCATCGTTCCGAACGCGAACTACCCCTTTGTGAACACCGTCTATGTAGGAAACGACGGCGGAATCCAACGAGCTTCCGACATCACAACCGCTGGCGTTGATGACTGGGCAAACCTCGCACACGATCTCGGAATCACCCAGTTCTATGCGGGCGCCACCTCCCCAAACGGCGATGTAATCGTGGGCGGATCGCAGGACAACGACCACCTTCGGTACCGAGCCTCCGATGGCGTCAACGGCTGGTTCCAGGAAAGCACAGGGGACGGCGGATACGTGGCCATCGACTACACGAATCCCAGTGTCATCTTTGGTGAGTACATCAATCTCCAGATAAAGAAGAGCATCGATGGCGGCGAGACCTACCAGGATGCCACGACTGGACTCGGCGACGCCGGTGGCAACGCGCTTTTCATTGCGCCCTTTGCGATGGACCCGAACGATCACGAAGATCTCGTCGCGGGAGGGAGTAGCATCTGGAGAACAACAGATTCCGCGTCCAGCTGGAGTTCTATCCGATCACCGAGATCGGGTGCTCCCCTCTGCTCGGCTATCGAGATTTCGAAGACGAGCTCTTCGTATTGGATCGGCTACGACGATGGAACGGTCTCCAAAAGCGGAAACGGAGGCGGTTCATGGGTTGACCTGGACGACCTCGGTGTCGGCCTTCCCGACCGATGGGTCAGGGATATCGCGGTGAATCCCCAGAGTGGCGACGAGGCATTCGTGGTCTTCGCCGGATATGAACCCGACAATGTCTGGTACACCAGTGACGGCGGTCTGAGCTGGAGCAATCGTTCCGGGCACCCTCCGCACGACCTCCCGGCGCTTCAGGTCAACACGATCGTTTTCCATCCAACGAATCCGGATTGGGTCTACATTGGGACCGACCTCGGCGTTCTGGCGTCGGAGAATCGGGGATTTTCCTGGAGCGTCGCGCCGCGACATCCGGGAAACGAAGGTCCCGCCAACGTGGAAGTCGACGATCTCTTCTTCGACGGACACGGCCGACTCCTCGCCGCCACCTACGGGCGTGGCATGTACGGGAGCCAACCGCTGGGACTGGTCTACGTCGATGCCGGCGCACCGGCGGGTGGGGACGGGACTCAGGCCAGTCCGTTCCGCACCGTCGGTGAAGCGGAGTTGGCGCGTGGACCCGGAACAGCGATCTCGATCGCATCCGGAGTCTACAGCGAAGCACCGTTGACCTTGACCAAGGGCGGCACGATCCGAAGTACGGGAGGTTCGAGCACGATCGACTGAAGGTCAGGCCGAAGATCCACCCTCGTTTCGAATCTTAGCCAGTCGATTCCTGAACTGACTCGCCCGATCCGGTTTTCCCCACGAATCGTAGAGACTCGCGAGCCGATCCAGGCAGTCGAGGAACGACTGGGGTTGCGGTGCCGACTGAGACTGAAGAATGCGCTCTGCCTCGAGGAGCGTCGTTTCGGCATCGGCGTGTCTCCCCAGGCCAAGTCGGCACCCGCCGAGAACGGCCTTTCCCTCTCCGATGCGCCTGTGTTCCGGAGCCAGATGGGTCTCCATGATCTGAATTGACTCTTCCGCCAGAGGAACCGCCTCGGCAAAACGACCGGTCTCCTCGAGGAGACTGGCCAGGTTTCCGAGCGCAAACGCCACCCAGGCATGGCCGGGAACTGCCTCGCGATAGATGTCGATCGCTTGCTCATACAGCTCTCGTGACTTCTCGTGCTCCCCCGACTCCTTATAGAATCCGGCGAGATTGTTCAGAGTCGTCCCCACGTCGAGATGTCTCGGGCCGAGAACGCGCTTCTGGCTCGCCAGGCACTCCTGGTAGAGAGGTTCGGCCCCTGCGAAGTCACCGCGCGCCTGGCGCAGACTGGCCAGGTTATGAAGGATGGTCACGACCCTTGGATGGTCCCGGGGCAGGAAGGTTCGGCCGACTTCGAGAGACTCGCGGAACAGCGCCTCCGATTCCCCGAGGTTGCCGGTCCAGCGCTCGTGAAAGCCGAGTTGATGCAGGCTTGCGGTCAGGAGCAGTGGATTGCCCAGGTCGCGCGCGAGCGGGACGGCCTCCTCGAGAAACTCCCGCGCCTCCTTGGTTCGTTCGCGGGTCGTGAGAAAGTCCCCGAGATTGAGGAGAGCTCCGATGATTTGCACTGTTGCATCTCCGTCGGTCCTGCGGAGAATGTCGAGGGCTTCTCGATGAAAGCTCTCCGCCTCCTCGTTTTGTCCCAGCGTATCGAGTGTTTGCGCCAACGAACCAAGGATCTTTGCCCGAATCTCGGTTCGATCCCCAGTGGCGCCTTCCTGAACCCTCAACGCACTCCGGAGGAGTGACTCCGCCTTCGGATAGTCGCCTCGGTCGTGCTCGAGCCTTCCGAGCTCCCGATGAGTCTCCGCGATGTTCAGATCAGACGGCTCCAGGACTCGCAGGCGGATCGCCAACGCCGTCTCCAGGTGGTGAGCGGATTTGTCGAAGAGGTTGATGCTGTGATAGGCAGAGCCGATCGCGAAGTGGAGTGACCCGGCTATCGCACCAGGGTCCCGCAGCTCGGCGTCGACGCGGACGGCTGTTTTGTCGAGAATCTCTCGCAAGACAGAAACGTCGCGACCCAGTGCCATCTCCGGATTCACCGTTTCCAGAGCTTCCATCAGAAGCATCGCGATCTTCTCGGATGTCTCACGCTGCCGCTCTGTCGCGCGCTGCGCCTTCTCTGATCGAAGGTAGAGCCAGGTACTGAGAACGGCGATGAGGGCCAGTGCAACAAAGAGAACGGAGACGGCTCCGATCGCAGCTGCATTTACGAAGGCGCCCAGACCAAGGGCCAGGACAATGACAGAGGCGATCGTAACCGACGGTGCATTCCTCCGGACGAACTTGGAGACTCGATATCGCATCGTGTCCGGACGAGCGCGGACGGGAAGGCCTTCGAGATGCCTTCGAATGTCATCGGACAACTGCTCGACAGATGCGTAACGACGACCGGCTTCCTTCCGAAGCGCCTTGAGAAGAATGTTGTCCAGGTCGCCAGCCAGCTTTCGGGAGAGCCTCCGCGGTGTGCCTTCGCGAGTCGTGGCCAGGGATTGCGCGCTCGCCAAGGGCTGGCTCGGTGAACCCGTCGACGACGAAGCGACAGCGGTGAAGACGACTTCACTCGGCTTCGTCGGCTGCGTTTCGCAGATCGCCTGGATGAGCTGTCCGGCCGACGCGCCCTCGGTAGAGTAGGGAAAGTGCCCCGTGAGCAGTCGATAGAGTACGACCCCAAGCGTGTATACATCACTCGCCGTGGTGATCGTTTCGTTTCGTATCTGCTCGGGGCTCGCGTATCGCGGAGTCAACATCTGCATCCCGGTCACAGTTGCTTCTTGCAGTTGCTCGGGATCAATGACCTTGGCGATACCAAAATCGAGCAGTTTGACCACGCCGTCGGGCCTAACCAGGATATTGCTCGGCTTCAGATCGCGATGGACGACGAGATTCTGATGGGCATAGTGAACTGCCTCGCAGACGACCCGGAAGAGTCGAAGCCTTTCGACGACAGAGGCAGCTTTCTCCTCGCAGTATCGATCGATCGGAACACCGTCAACGTACTCCATGACCAGATAGGGCGCGCCCTCAACGGTGGCGCCACCATCGAGGAGCTGGGCAATGTTGGGATGCTGCAATCCGGCCAGGACCTGGCGTTCGTTTTGGAACCGTCGGAGGACGTCCGCACTTCCAGATCCACCTCGAAGGAGTTTGATCGCAACTTCCTGCTCGAACTGTTGGTCCGCGCGCTCGGCACGATAGACGGCTCCCATTCCCCCCGAACCGAGAAGTTCTCCGAGTCGGTAGGCACCGACTCGTTTTCCCACCTGAGGATCGAGAACGGGCGTGGGCGCGCTGCCGGGACCGCCGCCTCCATGAGAGACAGCTTCGTGCAGACGCTCCGCCGAAAACGGGACCGCGAGGTAGTCGCCCGCAGCAGCCTCCGCCTTGAGCAGAGACTCCACTTCCGCTCGCAGCTCGTGATCGGAGCCGCAGGCATGATCCAGAAACAGCCCACGATCTTCCGGGGGCAGTTGTCCCGCTGCAAAAAGAACCTCATCAACAGCCGGGACTGACCTCTCGTCTGATTTCTCGTCCAGGGTTGGGCTCCTTGAGAGAGAAAAAAAGTCGGACTCTACGAGACCGAGTCGGCATCACGGTTGACTTCCCCGTCTCCGGTAGTCGTGTATCGATAGAGCCAGGATCGAGCGTAGAACCAGTAACGATCCACCGTTCGCCGCCCGAGTTCGAGGACTTCGGCCGTTTCCTCGAGGCTGAGCCCTCCGAAAAACCGCAGCTGAACTACCTTGGCATGTTCCGGATGTTTCAACGCCAGAGCCTGGAGCGCCTCATCGAGATCAAGAACTCGTTGATCCGCTTCGTGAATTGGGACTTCGATCGCCTCATCAAGCTGCAGATGTTCCGCTCCGCCTCCGCGTTTTTCGGCCGATCGGCGCCGGGCGTAGTCGACCAGGATGCGCCGAATCGCTTGGGAGGCGATCGCCATGAAGTGAGCCCGGTCACGCCAATCCATTCTGGTCGCGTCGATCAATCGGAGGTAGGCCTCGTGGACGAGGGCCGTCGGTTGGAGCGTGTGATCAGGGCGTTCGTCGCGCAAGTGAGTGGCGGCCAGTCGCCTGAGCTCGCCATAGACCAGCGGAAACAGTTCTTCGGCCGGAGACTCTCCGGTCGAAACTGCTTTGAGGATGGCGGTTACGTCGTTCGAATCTGCCATGTGACACCTTCCCCGAAAAAGTTTATCCGAGGTGGCGCATATTGTCCCGCGTATTCGCCGAGTTAACAGGAGACCGGGAGTCGTTCTCGACGGAGGGCTGCATCACCAGGAGAGGAAATCGCGATGGGACGCGAAAACAGGCTGGCCTGGAAGTTGATCTTCATCGTGAGCGCGATCATGATTGGGCTCGGTCGTGCGAACGTGCCTGACGAAACCGGCGAGCCTGCCGCGTTCGAAAGGCCCCCAAGCATTCGAAGCGCAAGCGCAGAGGCAACACCGGGATCGGTTCCGAATCCGAATCCTGGACTGTCTCAGAGCAGCTCCGTGATCCAAACCAAACTTGACGGAAAGCAACATCGACTCGACAACGGCGGGAAGAAGAAACCACAACACCCGGATGGACTGATCCTCGAGAGAGTGCGCCAACGTGCCGGCAATGACGGGAAGATCCCGATGGATGCGCTCATCCGTGCCAAGGAACGTGTCGATGGCATGCGGACCGCGAACAGAGATGCCGCGATCTGGACCTGGGAGTGGCTTGGACCAGGCAACGTCGGCGGCCGTGTCCGGTCGATCCTCACCGACCCATCAAATGCGAACAACATCTTGATCGGGAGCGTCTCCGGGGGGATCTGGAGGTCTACCAACGGCGGCGCATCGTGGGCCCCCGTGGATGACTTCATGGCCAACCTCGCTGTGACGTCGCTAGAGCGAGACCCCAATAACCAGGATGTGGTCTACGCCGCCACCGGCGAGGGATTTAACAACACGGACGCGCTACCCGGAGCCGGCATCTTCCGAAGTGACAACGGAGGAACCAGCTGGTACAGCCTCTCCGCTACGAACAACGACGACTTCCGTTGGGTCAATCGTCTCGCGGTCGATCCCAACATTTCGGATATTGTGTACGCAGCGGTCGTCGAGAGCGACTTTGACGGCAAGATCTACAAGACGACCGACGGCGGCGCGACCTGGAACAGCGTCCGAACAACCTTCGGAAGAGCATTCGACGTGAAGACGCACCCGACTCTGAGCGGAGTCGTCCTGGCCGGGAGCGATGGTGGTGTCTACCTCTCGGTCGATAGCGGAAGCACCTGGACCGAGGAAACCGGGGGCGGTACCCAGATGCCTTCCTCCTCGAACACCAATGGGCGCTGCGAAGTCGCGTTCGCCTCAAACACGACACACATGTACGTCTCCATGGAACGGACTGGCGGGGAGATCTGGCGGACGACCAACGGAGGCTCGTCCTGGACGCAACGAAGTTCGGGAAAGAACTATCTGGGCGGCCAGGGTTGGTTCAACAACACGATTTGGGTCGATCCAGCCTCTCCGGACTGGCTCATAGTCGGAGGCATCGATCTTCATCGCAGCACCGACGGCGGTTTGGACATCGTGCAGATTAGCGACTGGCGCGATTATCACGACCCGGGAAACTCGGCCCACGCCGACCAACATGCCATCGTCCCCGACACCAACTACCTTTCGAACAAGGTCGTTTACGTCGCCAATGATGGGGGAATTCAGAGAGCTGTTGACCCGTGGACGATGGGCCAAAACAGCTGGGAAAATCTGGCCAACGGGCTCGGGATTACGCAGTTCTATTCCGGGGCAGCCGCGTCCGACGGCAGCGTCATCGTCGGAGGGACCCAGGACAACGACCATCTCCGATACCGGAGCACCGACGGCATCGACGGCTGGTACCAGGCCCAAACTGGCGACGGCGGGGATTCGGAGGTCGATTTCACGGACCCAAGCATCATCTACAGTGAGTACACTCAGCTGCAAATCGAAAAGAGCATAGACGGCGGAGAGACCTACGTCACCTCTACGAGCGGCCTGAGCGACGCCGGAACGAACAATGCGCTCTTCATCGCTCCGTTCGCAATGGACCCAAACGATGAGACCTCATTGGTCGGCGGCGGAACGAGTATTTGGCAAACAACCGACGCCGCCGGAAGCTGGAGTGCGATTCGCGGCCCGCTCACCGGCACGCAGTTGTGCACTGCAATAGAGATTTCGAAGCCGTCGTCCCATTACTGGATCGGATACACGAGCGGGCGGGTCTCGAAGAGTACGGACGGCGGTTCTTCCTGGACTGACGTAGACGGTAACGGAGTCGGGCTTCCCAACCGCTGGATCACTGACATCGCGGTCAGTCCCACAAACGACGACGACGTCTTCGTCGTTCTCGCCGGGTACGAGATCGACAACGTTTGGTATTCGAGTAACGGAGGATCGAGCTGGACGAATCGATCGGGCACGCCCCCTTACGATCTTCCCGCGCTCCAAGTGAATACGGTCACCTTCCACCCTGTGAACACGAACTGGGTTTACATCGGAACGGATCTCGGAATCTTCGCTTCCGAGTCACGTGGAACCATATGGAGCGCAACTCCGGCTTATGGGGGCCACGAAGGTCCGAGCAACGTTGAGGTAGATGACCTCTTCTTCTACGGTGACCAGTGGCTGGTCGCAGCTACGCACGGGCGGGGAATGTATCGTAGCCGTCCGTTCACGACGGTCTACGTAAACAGGAATGCACCCCCGGGCGGCGATGGCAGCGAGTCAAATCCGTATCAGACCGTAGCGGAAGCAGAGTCCGTGCGTGGGCCGGCCACGGATCTCTCGATCGCGGCCGGGAACTATTCCGAGGGTCCGATCACCTTGACCAAGGCGGGAAGCATCTCCCCAACCGGGGGAAATGTGACCATTCAGTAGACGAGTGGCTTGCGGCCGAGCGGCTTTCCCTTGGTCGCGAGTCGGCGACGTCGGACCGCCACGAACCGCTGAAGGCTGCGGGCTAGCCTTCCGTTCTCAGCCAGACATAGTAGTTCATGTCATCGGATACGGACGACTTGAAATTCATGCGCCCTTCGTCGACCCAAGAAAAAACGAGATTGGCTTGCTCATCGCCATTGTGAACCGTCACGGTGACGGAGTTTGGGTCTGCCGACTTGAATTCGTAGGGCAGCGCCTGTTTCTTCGCTCCGCGCAGGTACACGATCTCCGTCTCTGAGATTTCGATCTTCATCATGCTCATAAGCTTTCGAATCGTTTCCGGCACGTCCTCAGCGTTGGCTGCATCGTACTTGGGACTGTCTTTGGCTCTTTCGATAGTACGGTCAAGGTCAACCTCCCATCCTCCGATGAATTCCGCCATAGCAAGATCTGTGGCTTCGCCTCCGCAACTCCAAGCCAGAAGAACGACGTTGATAAGGATCAGTACTCGCAGTTTCATCGCCCAGCCTTTCCGCTTTCTTTGCCCTTAGTGTCCGACGGCTCGAACGCGCCCCGAAGCTTCACTCTGATTGCCGTTGATAGTACTTCAGAAGCCCGCCCAATCGCTTCCGCATTTACACGAAGCCACGACTTTGACCGCCGATCCCGCTGACCAACACGTCTTCAGTCCCTGGTGACTCTGTTCGGCGGCACAGTGCGCCACATACTCGGACAAAGCGCGGCGATGCCCCCCACGAAGATCATTCGAAGAACGGGCATCGGCGGATACGTTTTGGGAGACCGCTGCTAACGAGTGCGTGGACGTGTTTCTAGTCCTGCACATCGAGCATAGCGACAATGCTGTCGAATCCACCCTCGGTGGCCGTATCCAGAGGCGACTTCCCCTTCTTGTTCCGAATCGAAGTGTCCGCCCCAGCTTTCAGGAGAACGGCAGCGGATTCCGGTTCGTTGTTCTCCGTCGCATGATGAATCGGAGTGAACCCACTGAGATTCGTGCCATCGATGTTTGCGCCGGCCGCGAGCAGGATCTCGATGATTTCGATATGGCCGTAAAATGCAGCCCAGTTCAGCGGCCTTCGTCCCGTCCGGCTCCGGCGCGTATCCAACGCATTGACATCAGCTCCCGCATCGATGGCTTCGAGCACCGCCTTGGAATCTCCGCTTTTCGACGCGTTCCAGAGCTTGTTTTGCGCATCAGTGGAGAGTTCGGGGAATTCGACAGGTTCCATTTCCACCTCTTTGGGGAACTCGACCGAGTCTCCGCGGAGGAACCTCGCTACGAGGTCGTGCATCGGAGGCCAGTGCTCATAGAGGTTGTAGAGAGCGCCGTGTGTACCTCCGACAACTTCGATGAGATGGCCGTTTCGAAGTCCGGCAGCCACTTCACGGGCGTTCTCGATCGGAGTCGACGTATCCCATGTCCCATGAACGAGCAAGGTGGGAACGTCGGAGACAACATCAGCACGGAAATCCTCTCCAAGGTCAGGAACTTGCCAGAGTCCGTCGATAAGGTTGTAGCCCCTGTTGATGTCACCAAGGATTCTCGCCGCGGGATCGGCAGCGATCTGCTTCCGGCGCCCGGGACTGATTCCCGAAGCTACGTCCATCGCGTGGCTCATCGCGTTCGGCGGTGAGATCGACCGCATCCCCATCGCCGCCTGGGCTGGCATCGAGTAGTCGCCGTTGTACATGGCCAGGATGAGATCGGGCCACACCAAAGGTGCGCTTCGCTTGCCCGCTCTACGGGAGGCCACAGCGGTCACGACCAATGCGTTCACTTCGACATCTATGGAATCTTCACCCCGCGTAAGGACTGTGACAACCGGATTACGCGAGACCCGCTCGACTACGGTTTCGAGTGCAGCGAGGAGACCTCCTTCCGGAATCTTCCCCTTGTAATAGGGCGCAGCCTCCGTAGCCGCCGCAATGCGTTCGAGGGCGGCCAACTTTTCCGAGGGCATGTCCCAAGTGTGGTCCGGGCCCTCGATGCCATAGAAGATTGCGCGATCGACCACATCCGGATACTTCCGGAGAACGTGAAGCCCCAAATGCGAGCCGTAGCTGCCGCCCACGAGAATGATCTTCTCGTACCCGAGTGCCTGGCGGAGAGCGTCGACATCCGCGGCACTCTCGTCCGTGTTGTACGCACTCAGGTCGACTCCTCGTTCCTTCCAGTGCTTCCGGCACTCAGTTACCTTGGACCCGATAGCTGTACGCAATACGTCTTCGGTGAGGGGTAGATCCTGAGAGATGAGCTGACGACCTTCGCACTGGAGATTCGGCTCCGAATGGCCGGCGCCTCGCTGATCGAAGAGAACGACGTCGGAAAGCTCTTGATAGAAAGTCACCTCACGGAACCGTTCGTCCTGCTCGAAGGAGTCGATCCAGGACGCGCCGGGCCCTCCAGCAAGCAGGAACACGGCGGGGCCAGGGTTCTCCGCCGTCGATTCGAGCCGGTAGTAGGCGATGGAAAGGGTGGCTCCGTTTTCTATGGAACGGTTCTCCGGCAGCGTGAGCCTACCGGACTCGACCGAAACAGAATCGCCGGTCTCAGATGTGACGACGAGACGTTCCTGAGTCAAGGTCCCGGCTGGCGAACCGGAGTTTCCGAGAGCTCCACCCGGACTCGACACCCACCCGGTGATCGAGACGAGAAGAACGACAATGGCGTTAGAAGGCTTGATTTTCATAGGTCAGGTCCAAGTTCTTTGGAGTGGATTGGGAACGAACGAGCCCCTGGGCTTGTTCGCGGCGTTCGCTCAGGAGACGCGCGAAACAAAAAAAAGTTCAATCCCCGTCCCGAGCACGAACAATTTTTCTTCGAGATTGAACTTTCTCCATGTTGATGCGTCTCCAGATGGGCAGGAGTCAGGCGAAACACCATCGATGATGGTCCGGCACGTTCCTACGTGGGGTAGAATGGCAGTCACAGATGCGGTGAAGCTTCCCAAGTGGGAACTCCAGTCCCATTTCCTGCGAGAATTCCAAGCCATGCCGGAAAATGCAAACGACGAGAGGCTCATCGAGCACATGCTCGTCCTCCGTGCTCAAGTCGGAGATGCGGAGGCACACGCACGACTCGTCGATCGCTACTGGCGACGGCTTCTCTACTATGTACGTCGCATCGTCGGCCGAGAGGTCGACGCTGAAGACGTGGTTCAGGACACCTGGCTGGAGGTCGTACGTTGGATCTCCTCTATCGAGAATCCCCAGTCGTTTCGGACCTGGATCTACAAGGTCGCTCGGAACAAGGCAATCTCGAAGCTTCGGAAACTGAGGCGCGAGGTTCCGATCGAGGAGGCGTCCGAGGAGGATCACCGAACCATCACAGAGGGGACCGAGTCTCCCGATAGTGAGACCTTCGGCGCCTATGACTCCACGAAGTTGCACGTCGCACTCGGTCGGCTCACCGCGCCCCACCGTGAAGTGCTGACTCTTCGGTTTCTGGAGGAACTCTCCTACGACGAGATCTCGACCGTTATCGGCTGCAGCGTGGGTACCGTCAGATCGAGGATCCACTACGGAAAAAAAGCCCTCCAGGAGCAACTTCTCTCTGGCTAGCTTCGAAAGGATTGGTCACATGACGAAAGACAATGAGACGGAGAAGAACTTGGCGGACCGGCTGCTCGAAGTCGAGGAAAGCGAGGGTGCCCCCCGGTCGGCTCGGCCCCGGGACCAGCTCCTTCTGGAAATGATCGAAAGAGAGCGTCTCTTCGAGGAACGTGTGCGACGCCTGGCAAAGCTGGGCTGGTCGGTCACTTTCGCGACGTTGCCGCTAGCTTCGCTCCTGGCGTTCCTCATCAAGACCGGTGGAGGATCGAGTGTCGACGTACTGCGTGTTCTGCTCATCGTCGCCGGAGCAATTGGAATCCTCAGCCTCTTCGGTGCGATCCTCACCTCCGTGGCCTGGCTCTTCCGTTCCAATTCGCCAAAGCTGGCGGCCATCGAGCGGCGGCTGGTCGCACTCGAAGAACTACTCATGGCTCGAGGACGTGATTCCCTGTGAACTCCGGGCATGACGTCCACGGTTTGCAAACCCGGAGCCCGCACGCTGGGCCCCCGCCGGAATCGTCTGCCGACCTACCCCGAACACCTCCTCCCCCGGGAGTGGGTGCTGCATTACACCACGGCGAGGAGCCTTCGGATCTCGTCCTCGAGGTCCATGATCTTGAAGGGCTTGGACAGAAAGGAGACCGTCGGTCCCCTCGGCACGTCGACTGAACCCGCCCTTTCCGGATAACCGGACATGAAGATGATCTTGAGATCCGGAAGAAGCTGGCGTAGGGATCTCTCGAGGTCGGGTCCGGAAAGGCCCGGGAGGACGATGTCGGAGACGACCAGATCGATGATCTCCGGATCCTGGGCCGCCAGTTCGAGTGCTGCGTCGCCGTCCGAGGCGATCAGGACGCGATAGCCATCTCGTTCGAGCGCACGGCGGACGAGTTCGAGAACCGCAGGTTCGTCCTCGACGACGAGAATCGTCTCATGGCCCCGTTGCCGGGTCTCCACTTCGGGTGTTGGGTTTTCTGACCTGCTCTCCACACCCTGGGCAATCGGGAGCAGCACCTCGAATCTCGACCCGGTTCCCACTTCGCTCCGAACCCGCATCTGCCCCCCGCTCTGACGGACGATGCCGTAGACAGTCGAAAGCCCCAGACCGGTTCCTTCGCCGAGCAGCTTGGTCGTGAAGAACGGCTCGAAGACTCGCTCCAGAATCTCCGGCGGAATCCCCTCGCCGGTGTCCTCGACGTAGAGACCGGCGTACGGGCCGGACTCAACACCGGCAGGTGCGATCGTCCCGGGAACTGAATCGACGGCGGCAATCGTCCCAACCATGAGCGGCCCACCAAGGGGCATGGCATCACGAGCATTGACGATGAGGTTGATGACGACGAGTTCGATCTGCGTCGGGTCTGCGAAGACAGTGGGCGCGGTCTGGTCCAGATCGAGGTCCAGCTGGATCTTCTCGCCGATCAGCCTCTGGAGCAGTGGAACCAGTTTCTGGAGCAGATCGGTGAGGTCCAGCACCCGGGGCTCCAACATCTGCTTCCGGCTGAAAGCCAGGAGTTTCTTTGTGAGGTCGGCTGCACGCTCAGCGGCCGTCTGGATCTGAGCGGCTGCATCGATCACGGTTTCGTCCTCCAGATTTCCCTGAAGCAGATCCAGGTAACCGAGCATCACCGTGAGCAGATTGTTGAAGTCGTGGGCGACGCCGCCGGCCAGTTGGCCCACGGCATCCATCTTCTGAGACTGGCGCAGCTGTTGCTGCAGTTCCAGACTTTCAGCCTGTGCCTGTTCTCTCTCCTGAACCTGCCGACTCAGGATGTCATTCAGCGCCACCAGCTCACGGGTTCTCTGGTCTACCTTCGTTTCGAGTTCGTCGTGTGCAGCCTTCAGCTTCTCCTCGGCTCCGGATCGAGCCCGAACTTCGACCTCGAGATCCTCAGTCCGTTCCGCCACGGTCTTTTCCAAGTTGGCAACGAAGCTCGCGATCGTCTGCCCCAGGCTCGCGACTTCATCACTTCCCGAAGGAACGTGACCGAACGTCTCCCCTCGCAGCATGGACTTCTCGGCGGCCGTTGCGAGGGAGGTTACGGGCTCCACGATCTGGAATCTGGCCCTCCGATAGAGGGAAAAGAGAAACAAGCCATAGATCAGACTGGTCACGGTCAACGCTGCCCAACCGACTCGCTGCTGCCGGTCGAGTTCGCGGGTTCTTTGGACACTCAGGAGTTTCGCCGCTTCCAACAATCGGTCTCGAAGCACGACGAAGTCTGTGGCTGCTTCGTCAAGACGAAGGACGGCAGCATCCCGTTCGCTTGTCCGATTAGGCGCGAGAACAGCCCTCCCGGCAAATTCCATCACGCGTTCGAAGGAAGCGTCCAACTCTTCCATCGGAACCAGGCTCTTCAGCGCGTCCGATCGATGGACAGCGGCCAGCCCTTCCCGGCAGTCGGCGGCGATGACCTCCGCCACGAGAAAGGCGTTCGCCTCATGAATGGTCAGGATGTCGAGAGCATTGAGCAGGTCGGAAGAGTGTTTGACGTAGCTCTCCACCAACACACTGTTCCGAATGGCCGAGCCCGGTTTCGCGGCCAGAGATTCCGCCCGCTTGACCATAAAAAGCGCCGCAGCAGTTAAGACGGCGGCTCCCACGGCCGCGCCAATCAAACCTGCGGATATCTGACTTCCAATTCTCATGACGGTCTGCCGAACCTATCGGGCATTGGCTGTGGCAAAGCACAGTTGCATGAGCTCCCGCGCCGAATGTTGAAGAAAACGGGCAGTCGGCCCGGAAGGCAGCTCGTCCCGCGAAAGGCCGACCAGAGCCCTCAACTTGGATGCGGCGGAGAGATTCTGTTTCGTGGAGGATGAAGTATGTCGGATGACGCCGTCCGCGGAAGTGACAATGACGAGATCGAGCCACTCCTCCGAACGCATGAATTTCGAGATCGCAACGCGTCCGAGCGGCAGACCTTCCCGATCGACGATTCTGCCCAACCAGGTTTGGGTCGGCTCCAAACCCTCGAGGAGTACCTGGGAGAGGGCCGAGGCCGGCACGACATCCGTGATGACTCCCGTGGGAAAGACCCGGCGGGCATGTCCCTCCATCCGGGCCTCGACGACTTCATCGCGAAAGGCGCTCGAGACCACCAGCGACGCCATGACGCCACTGTCGAGGGCGGTCCCAATGATTCGGGAGTGTGCAGACGTGGAGGACTCGAAGCGTTCGGCGGCGTCCTGAAGGCCTCTCCAAGACTGCCCAAACACCATCCCGTGAAACTCGGCCTGGAGGAGCAGGTCGCTGTCCGGCTCGCGTGATCGCTGGACCAGAACGCGATTCACACAAAGATCCAGGTCGAGGCCCCAGGCGATCTCGATCGAACCGTTTCGACCGATCTCCGAGCGCGCTTGGACGAAACCGACCGGGATGGCGTCGGTACCGAGTACGACACACATCGTCGACTTCCCCCGGTCGCTGTACCTGAGTTCCAACCCAGAGACCGTTTCGATCTCCTGCACAGTCTCGGGATCGACGACGCCAGTGACGGTTCGAAAGTTCGTGGCTTCCGGGAAGATCTCGTAGATCTGCCGCGCCGGATGGCGCAGCGCGCAATGCGCGGCCTCCGCAGGCGCCGCGACGAAGCCGACCGCCAGCGCGACCCCGACCGCAATCCACACGAGAAACATCGAGTACCCTTGCCGACTCATAACCGAACCCTCGCCTGCAACCGCACCTGGCGACGCGCCTCCTGATCGAGGTACCTCACCAGACCCTCGTTGACTTGACCGGCCAACTCCAATGCGGAATTCAACCTCCAACGGAAGCCTCCGTACAGCATCACGTCCTCGCTCCAACCACTGTCTGCATCCTGGGAGAGAACGACCAGCCTGGCGTAGCCGAAAACACTCTCCTCGCGTGAAGTCCAGTTCACCTCCGCGAGTCCGTTCAAGACTCCAAACTCATAGTCTCGTCCCACGGACAATTCGGAGAGAACCCCAAACTGTCTCAACACGAAACTCAAGTCGATTCCGGACCGGGTCCGCCGGACGAGTCTCTCCGCTGGCATGCGTTCCCCTCCTCCGGCCTTGTAACGCCGAAGCCGCATCGGATCGAAAACGAGGCCATGGTATCCGGACAGACCCCAGGTGAAATTTCCACCAAAGGGTTTGCCCCAGCGGCCCGCAAACGCGAAATTGCCCGGCTCGTTTCTCCATTCCATCCCCGATCCCCGGAGCAACGCGATCTCGTAGTCCCCCCAGCGCGGCGTCCCGTTCAAGGACAGGCCCCAGTCCATCTTCGTGCCGAGATTCGCGCCTGCGATAGTTTGACGCAACGCCATATGAGTGTCGATCCCCGGTTCGAGACCGTAGGGAACGAGCATGTGACCGACACGGATATTCGTTCGGCCTCTTCCGAATCGCGTAAGGTTGAACCAGCTCTGGTGGAACTCGACTTCCCAGTCGTCCATACCCTCGATATGCGGCGGCCTGCTGAGAGCATTGTCCCGGCGAACGATGTAGGGTTGGAGTACCACGGTGCCGATGTCGCCCCGCCGGCCGGAGAGTACGGAATGGATATCGAGACCGGCCGTTTGATAGGACGCCGCCGTCGTGATTTCCTCGACTCGCACGATTCTGGACACAAGTTCGAGGTTGGCCCGGAGATTCTCCTCCAATGTAGACCAATGGATCGCACCGGCCGAACCCGGAACGAGCAGGCCCAGGGCCATCACCATTGTTCCGAGGCGGCCTCGCCAGGAATGACGGTGTCTTTGGCGATGGCCCAATGGCTTAACCCTCGACAGGTACTTGTGTTCTAGCAGACCGGTCCGATACTGGCGATTAGAATCAGGTGACTTGGCGTGCGTCGACACTCCATCCGGACGCCTGAAACTACACCGGAAGGATGACAGCTTCCAGACGCATTTCCAATTTGCCCGCCACAACCCACCAGACACATCATCGATCGCAATACTTGCGCTTCGCGGCGTCCTTCTGGTCGCGTTGGCAAGACCCAGCGCCGGGTGCGATCCAGATCATGAACTCGGGATGAACGCATTCGGCCGCAAGGTTCTCTCCCCGGTGAAGGAACCTCGCGGCCTCAATGTCGAGCAAAAGCTGTTCGCTAGTCTAACATCACGATTCGGCGAGTCGACGCTTTCGCTCCTGTCGCCAGCCTCACAAAGTAGATTCCGCTTCCCAACTCGTGTCCTCGATCATTCGTTCCGTCCCAAACTACGTTGTGGGTTCCAGAAGCATGCGTTCCGTCCGCCAAAGTGCGAACTTTCTGGCCGGAAGCATTGTAGATGGACAATTGGAAGGAACCCGGAGCCTTCACGTTGTAATGAATCGCAGTCTGTGCGGCCGCCGAGAAAGGATTCGGTAGGCTGGCCATGAGTTCGGCGGACATCGAAACGTCCAAGTCGCCAAAGATGCCCGAGGTTTCCCCGCCCGTCTCGAGAATGTATGTCTCCTGAGCATTTGCCGCATTCGTCAGCAAGGACTCCAGGCTCTCACCACCGACCACCGCAAAGGCAACCTCGTTGACTTCGCCTGGACGGAGGTTGAAGGGACCTGCCGATACCTGAACACTATAGTCATCCGCAGTGTCCGACACCGGGAGGTTGTACTCGGGCCCATTATTGGCGAGGAAACCAAACTTGTGGCGATCGATGACGTAGCCGTCCGGCCAAACGTAGGTCTGGTTGCGAATGAGCGTGAGGTTCGCCAGACCGTCTGGTTCCGCAGTACCGTTGAGCAGCCGAACTCCAGCATAGACACCGTCGCTGTGCATGTAGGCCATAAGTTGACTTGTTTCGACGGCGCCTTCGTCAAACGCGCTCGTACCGATGTCGAAGTCAGCAAAAAGCCCAACGTAGAGATCGGCCAGTGTTGCTGTGCCGCGGTTCTCGATGAAGTACCGGACGATCACGGAGTCGTCTCGGTCCCCGTCTGCAAACGCCCACGACTCCTGGCGAACGTAGAGGCCGCGTGGCGCGGCGCCGCCGTCGTCGGTGTATGCAGCATGGATGTCGGCGTCGGACGTTCCGTTGTAATCGACCACGACTTGTCCGTCCGGGCCCGTGGAGGCCATCCACTCCTTTGCCGGGTCAGCGTCATAGTCGCGGTTCGCTACGTAGCTGGGACTCTCTGCAACCCAGAGGCTACCGGTGAAAAGGAGGTTTGAACCGGTGAACGGATAGATGAAGCCAACGCCTTCCGATTGCGATCCGTCCATGAACCCGAGGATTCCTTGATTGGTTACGGTGATTCTCAGATTCCCGACGTCATGGTTCGCGTAGTTACCGAAACAGTTACCATTGTCGGCCGCTTCCATCCCGTAATGCGTGATGGCATTGGTATTATCCGGGTCGAGCCAGTCCTTGAGTCGCGTCGAGGAACTTCCGCCTCCGTTCCAAGAGAGGTCCATTCGTCCGAACTTGTCGTTAAGATCCTGCCGACACTCGGGCGGATCTACACCACTCAGTTCTCCGCAACAGAGCTGGCCGATGATCCGTCCCGCCTGATTGAACAAGGGAGCGCCGGAAGATCCGGAGCGCGTGTTCCCAATTTCCCACTCTTCGATCTTCCAGTAGTCTGCCTGAAGCACAGGTGGGTCGAAGTCGACGGAGACCTTCTTCGGGGCGCCACCTGCAGGTTGATGAATAGTTCCGGTCTGATTTGGGGAGACAGTTGAGCGGCTCCATCCGTTCAAGCGAGCACAGAATGACGCCGGAACGGAGTCGTCGAGTTCGAGGAGAGCCACGTCGCTTACGTCCCACATAGAGCGGAGAGTAAGCCCGGTGAGTCGATCGTCATCGGGTGGCGAATCCGGAGGCGGGCCGCAGCCCGGTCTCTCGAAATTGAAAAGAATCTCGGAGCTGGACAGATCATCGCCTGGATTTGCATCCAGGGCCGCCGCCACGCAATGTTCGGCAGTAAGGACATAGGGAGTTCCGTCGTTTCTCACGTTGTTGATGAGGCTTCCGCTGCAAATCGCTCCGAGCTCACCAATGTACAGCCGCACAGCCCCCCTCTGCACCACATCAATGTTGAGACCCAGAGGACAGTTCACGTCCGGGCTGCATTCGTCCACGCCACGCGCCGGCTCGATCGAACGATAGACATGACTCACTGTCCCCAGGTGTAATGCTGGGGTCTGGCCTGAGAGGGACGCTGGCCAATACAATTCGACGATGGCAACATCGCCATCGATCGACGTGCTCCACAACTTCCCGTTCCCTCGGATGTGGTCCGAAGTGAACCCACCTAAGACGCTACTGCGGGAAGGATTGTATAGATGTAAAACTGCTCCCTCCTGGAGCTCAAACTGGTCGAACCCAAGAACGGTAAAAAAGGCACCGGGCGATTCTACGCGCAAACGCCAGATCTCGTCTCCGCCAGGCAATGATTCCCAGTTCCCACTGTTCCCTGGAGAGAAATCAACTTTCATGGGAAATCGTGACCGCTCAATAGGACTGTCTTCGTCCGCGGCCAAAAGCGTCTGCACGTCGACGAACGGCATGATGCGGAGATCCACCTGCTCAACGGGCAACAGACTGGTTCTGTCGAATGACTCCGGGCCACCCGAACCCGCAGCGTGTGGGGATGTCGACATCGTCATCACGAGAGCGATGCTAGCGATGACACGAGCGGCTCCCGCCGCAACTGTAGATTGCTTGAAACGCATTGCTGTACCTCCTGGTCCGAATTCCGGTAACGCCCCCGGATCGCTTCCAGGAACCTCAGAGGTGTTGAAGCATGGATCGTGCCATTCGCCGACCCCTCGCTATCTTCTTGTTTTGCTTGGACTTGTAGCGCACTGGGCGAGAAGGTCCGGAGAGCTCCGAGACCATTGCTCTCGGCGAATCCAACGAGCCTTCGCCTAACTAGTTATCACTCAACTGGTTTAGTGGGCTCGGCGAAAGCGCCGAGAACCGGGAAGAAGAGGCGGCAGGAACCGGACAACGGCGTAGGCTGCAAAAACGTGAATCACGACTGGTCCACGGAAGTTTAACCCTCAGTGGCCCGACGCGGAAAGGGCGGCGACAGTTCAGCAAACTCTTCTCGAGTGAGCCCGAAGATCAGCTCATCGTGGTGCTTGCCGTCAGTATAGATTTGCCGGCGAATCCGCCCCTCCTCACGACAGCCGAGCCGCCTCGCCTGATTCGTCATAGGGACGTTCGTGTCCAGGCACCGGATGTTGTACTTCTGGAACCGCAGTTCGTTGAACGCATACCGCAACACGACGACCTTGGCGTCGAACCCGTAGCCACGGCCTCTGTATTCTCGGTAGATTCGGCTCCCCGTCTCGAAGGTACCGTTCTTTTTGTCCATCGAGTGGATGTTGATCCCGCCGATCAGTTCGCGATCCAGGGTCTCGATCGAGAACATGATTCGTTCGGCCAGATTATTGAACTCGGCGTACCGATCAGCAAAGTCCGCCGCCGCGTGCTCCGACTTTGGCAGCTCGATGCCGTAACCGAGCAAACGAGTGGCCTCGCTGTCGGATCTCTCTTCGGCGAGCCAGAGATCGACGTCCCCTCGCTCCATCGGACGTAGTCGAACCAGTTCACCTTGCCAGAAGTACTGCTCCATCGATCGCCTCCAGATTTCGCCAACGGAATGTCCTTCGCGAGTAGAGTTGACCTCTTCCTGCCACACTTCACGGCCTGTACACAACTATTGAAAAGCCAAGGTTGCTTTCGGGGTGGGCGGTGACGTGTGAGAAAGTATTGACGACCACATTACCATCTGCGGTAACACGTGCAGTGACAAGCCCTTTCTCCTGCAGTGTGGCGTGCACAATGTCGGTCTCCAGGAGAGGTTCCGCGAAACTGATAACGTACGTACCGCTGTTCACTGGTGGAAGGTGTTGGACCATTGTTATGTTCGTCGACCCAGACCGCAGGAAACCGCTGAAGTCCACCTTGCCGTACGCGATCGGTGGTTTGATCTGATTCTCGAATTGAACACCACTCTCGTGAATAGACATCTGGGCCAGACCTTCCGGGGCCACGTTGAGGTACAGCGAAGCCGCACCCGATCCGGCCGCAGTCGTGCGGATGGTTGCCCGCAATTCGTCAAGATCATCGTAGAATTCGATGATGCCGAACGGATGAAAAATTGGAGGCCCGGCCGAACCCTTGAATTGCAGGCGGGCCGCCACTCCGGCAGTGGGATCGGTTGCCGTCAACCGAATGACCGGATCCTCCGCCTCCACATCCAATTCACGCTGGGGCGTCGTGGTTCCGATCCCAATCTGGCCAGCGTCGTTCACGAAAATGCCGCGGGTCTGAATCGAGTACGGCGCGCTGGTGATCGGGTTTCGTGGCGAAAGCGTGACGCCTTCGACGACGATCTCCAACCAGCGACCAGTGTTGTCGAAGGAATTCCCCCCATAGTCCAGTTCAACGGTAAACTTTCCATCCGCAACAGAAACATTCGCGAGGGTGATCGTAGTACCGATCTGATTCCCCGCCGCAAGCGCATCCCACAGGGAGAAACTCATGGCGTAGGGACCTTCGGCGGCGTTGCCGTTTTCCTCGAGCACGCCCTGATAGGTAAAGTTGGTGTCGGCAGAAGCCGGCGCGCTTGCGAGCACCAATAGAGCAACAATCGCCGCGACAACCTGTGACATTCGGCTCATTTGTTTGGCCCTTCCGAGTGCTTGTGAGTTTCATGAAGTATCTTGGTCTCGGTTCTTACAGAAGCTTTGAGAACGACCGGCTGAAGCGATCTAGCCCATTTTTCTGTTGTTCGGCACCGCTGGACAGCCCGTGGGGCGATAGAGCCGTCTCTGAGGGGAACACCCAAAACGTCAGAATCGCACAGAGGAGTCCGGATTCCTGGATCGGAACGTCGCCTTGAGCAACCCGCCTCGACGCATAGTGCCAAAAAGCTGCCGATTACCCGATCCGGCTGATACGGTTGAGACGATGAAGATCATCTTACTTACCGTATCCCTGCTCCTACTCGCGACTTCGTGTATGGCCCAGGCGACCAGGCCGTATGGAGTCTATAGCTCGGAGCAAAATCAGTTTTCGGATCACCCGGTGGACAAGTAGTGCGATACTCCCTGGGCACCGTTGTGACGAATCCTCCTCACCAGCGGCAAAAAACCTGGATGATTCCTCCGATGCGCCACGGGTTGCAGCGGACCTTCATCCGAAGACTCGGGTGACCTTCGTGCTCCTTTCCCTTTGCCTGGCACTAGTCTTCGCTTTCTTCTCCAACGTTTCGTTCGCCGAAACCGGGGACCAGGCGTGGACACATGTTCTCCGGGGCGAGAACGAACAGGCCGAACGCATTGCGAGGAAGCTCCTCGGCCGAGGGCAGGACCCGCACCGAAGCGCCGTTTGTCTGGCTCAAGCCCTCTTCGAACTCGGACGACGAACCGAGATCGAAGACGCGTTGCTCGAGTACGAGGAGCGATTCCCCAATTCAGGCGTCCTATCGCTGGGCCGAGGTCAAGTCCAACTCCTGGAACGAAACTTCGACTTGTCTCGAGGCTTCTTCGAAGATGCACGCGACATTTGTGTCGAAAACGGAGACAGCCTGGGCGTGCTGGTCAGTACCGGCCAAGTCGGCGTGGCCATACGAGAGTTAGGCCTTCGCGCCGAGTCGGCGACCGTATTCGAGTCCACGATCGTCTTAGCTCGCCGCATGTCGAGACCCCTCGACGAACTGCAGGCCAGGTACGGAATCGCGATCGGCAGAATCGAAGTGGGAAGGAACGAAGAAGCCCAAACTGAGCTTCTTCGTGTGGTCGAGGTCAGCCGGGAGCGGAATTTGTTCGACTGGATCGGCCACGCCGAGCTTCTTCTGGGTGTTCTCAGAATCTACGAACTCGACATCGACCAGACGATAGAATACTTCGCCTCCTCTGCCGAGGCATATCGTCGCGGCAAAAACCTCTCCCGCGAAGCTGGAGCCTTGCGCCGCCTCGGCGCCGTGCACGGAGAACGCGGAGACTACGCCAAGATGATCGGCTACTTGCGCCGAGCCCGCTCTGCAGCTCTCGAAGCCGGCGACATCCGAGAGGCAAGTTTCTGCCTGGAGCACCTCGGAACTGTGAACTACCGACTGGGCAATCTGGAACTGGGTCTGGAGCAATGGAAGGATGCCATCGAGGAAGGGCGCGACGTCTGGCCTCGCGAATGGCTGAGCGCTCCGCTGGGCCAGCTGGGATCAGCCATGGCTGATCAAGGCGACTACGACGGGGCTCTGGAGTACCTGGACGAGGCTCTCACCGTTCTCTCGGGCTTGAAACACGAGCGAACGCTGATCGCATTCCTCATTCAAACGGGACGCTGTCAGAGAGAGAAGGGAGACCTCCGCTCGGCCCACGAATCACTCGATCGGGCGATCAAACTCGCTCAAAACTGGCAGGACGTGTTCAGCGAAGGGAGCGCGCTGGCCGAACTCGCACGGTGTCAGTTTCAGTCAGACGATCTCGACGCGGCAGACTCGACCTACGCTCGCGCCGACTCCATCTCGGGGAGCGCAGACTCCTACCTCCATAAACTCTCCATTCGCTTGGGGCAGGCGAGAGTCGCGCGTGCCCGAATCCAACCACAAGAGGCGTTGGGGCGACTGGAAGAAGCGATCGCGATCGTCGAGGACGTCCGTCGCCGTTCCTCCGAGGTCACGTCCGTCCAACAGAGTTTTTTCACGAGGAGCGCGCCGATCTACGACGCGACGATCGACCTCCTCTTCGATCTGGCCACAGAGGAGACGCGCGATTCGCTCAGCACAAAATCGTTCGCTGTCGCGCAACGAGCCAAAGCCAGGTCTTTGCTCGATCTCCTCGCTGAGACGGACGTCGATGTTCGAGTTCGCGCCGAACCTGATTTTCAGAGGCGAGAGCAGTCCACACTCCGGCGGATCGCGGAGCTCGAAACTGCCGTGCCTCGAGGGTCCGACCAGAACATGACTGCTGCCGCAACGCGTAAGGAGATCCAAAAACTTCGCGATGAGCTGACAACGCTCGAGAGCGAACTCCGGACGGCGGATCCACAGTACGCGGAGATCCAATACCCACGGCCGGCGACCCTCGAGCAGGTCCAACAAGACGTCCTGCGGGAAGACGAGCTGTTGCTCCAGTACCACCTAGGAGAGTCTTCCTCTTTTCTCTGGGCCGTCACCCGGAACAGCTTTCGATTCCTGAGGCTTCCTCCGAAAGCACGCATCGAGGAGGGAGTCCGTGACCTTCTACCGTTGCTTCGTGACTACAATCTGCTGGGATCCGACGCATCTTATCTGGTCGAGCCAGCGGGAAATCTCTACCGGACACTACTTGGGCCCGTTGGGGCCGAGTTGGAGAAAGCATCGGCGGTCGTGATCGTTCCGGA
>Ga0315338_1001651_pt1 | contig 26238 bp, 24 predicted proteins | sample ASW8metaG_FD_204518 | JGI IMG/M metagenome (GOLD analysis project Ga0315338, IMG submission 204518) | Ammonia-oxidizing marine archaeal communities from Monterey Bay, California, United States - ASW #8 | ecosystem: Environmental > Aquatic > Marine > Coastal | place: USA: California | collected... | reverse complement strand
TTGGTGACCGGACCCGGTGCAGAAGCCTATCTGGATCGTCTAATCTGCCGCAAACTGCCAAAAGGTATTGGCCGGATAAATCTCAGCCATGCGCTAAACAAGCGCGGTGGGATTCGGTCGGAATTCACGATCATGCGCGACGGACCAGAGGAGTTTTATCTGGTGAGTTCCGGGGCGGCGGAACGATTTGACCATGATTACTTACTCAAGAACCTGCCCGATGACGGTTCTGTGCGGCTTGATAATGTGACGACGGCCCATGGCGTCCTGGTTTTGGCAGGCCCCAAATCAAGAGACATACTCTCCAAGATTACTGACGCGGATTTGTCTAATGATGGCTTCAAATGGTTGACAGGTCAGCATATTACTGTCGGCTTCGCACCCTGCCGTGCCTTGCGCGTTAATTTCGTTGGCGATCTTGGTTGGGAGTTGCATCACCCCATCGAATATCAAAACCATATCTATGACGCCATTGTTGCGGCGGGTGAGGAATTTGGGCTTGGCATGTGTGGTATGCGCGCCATGGACAGCCTTCGTATGGAGAAAAATTACCGTATGTGGGGGCAGGATCTTACCCGTGAATATTCGGTCTTTGAAGCCGGGCTGGAACGGTTTGTTCATCTCGATAAAGGCGACTTCATTGGCCGAGATGCGCTGATTGCGCAAAAGGAACTGGGCGTCCCTCAATCGTTCATTTGCCTTGAGGTACATGATATCGAGGACGCTGATCCTCTCGGGAACGAGCCACTCTATGATTTGGATGGTAAAATAGTCGGCCGGGCAACGGCTGGAGCTTATGGTCACTGGACACAAAAGGCGTTGGCGCAAGGGTATATTTTGGCTGGAAAAGAGGCCATTGGGACGAAGCTTGAAATTGAAATCCTCGGAAAGCGTTATCCAGCAACGATTATAGAAGAATCTGTCTTTGACCCGGAAAACATACGGCTGCGGGCGTAAAGATTAGAAAAGTGTCGCCGTAAAATTATTCAATGTCTGAGCCGGAATAGTTTTAAAGCGTGGCTTCGATGAAGATTTTAGAAGAAATAGTGGGTTTAACGGTCGGTGGAGAAGAACATGGAAGAAGATGATATCGATCTTGCAAGTCTGGACGATGCTGAGCTGACTGAGCAGATGCATGATGATTTATATGACGGCCTTGCTGATGAAATCACAGAGGGCGTCAATATCCTGCTGGGACGTGGATGGGCGCCCTATAAGGTTCTGACCGAAGCCTTGGTCGAAGGCATGCGGATTGTCGGAATTGATTTCCGTGATGGGATTCTTTTCGTGCCTGAAGTGCTGCTTTCCGCGAATTCAATGAAGGCGGGGATGGCAATTCTTAAGCCGTTGCTGGCTGAGACTGGCGCACCCAAGGCTGGTAAAATGGTTATCGGCACCGTCAAAGGTGATATCCATGATATTGGTAAAAATCTGGTGATCATGATGATGGAAGGTGCAGGTTTCGAAGTCATTGATCTTGGCATCAATAATCCGGTGGAGAAGTATCTCGAAGCGTTGGAAGAGCATAAGCCGGACATTATCGGCATGTCGGCGCTGCTGACCACCACCATGCCCTACATGAAGGTCGTCATCGATACCATGAAGGAAAAGGGTATTCGCGACGATTATATTGTCATGGTCGGTGGCGCGCCCCTGAATGAGGAATTCGCCGATAGTGTTGGTGCGGATGCCTATGGTCGGGACGCTGCTATGACAGTTGAGCTTGCAAAAGAGATGTTGGCGGCCCGGCAGGCCGCCTGATCCCATATCGGTGCAGGAGTGAGCGATGAGCGAACAACATCCAAAAACCCTCCTCATTGCCTGCGGTGCGCTGGCGGAAGAAACTCTGGCGGTGATCGAAGCCAATGGCTGGGACCATTTGAGTGTGACCTGCTTGCCAGCCAAATTACATAATCGGCCAGTTTTGATTCCAGAGGCCATGCGCCAGAAAATCCAAGATAATCGCGATCAGTTTGATCAGATACTAGCGCTTTATGGCGATTGCGGAACGGCCGGAAAATTGGACGCTGTGCTTGATGAAGAAGGTGTTGAGCGGATTGCCGGTGCCCATTGTTATGAATTTTTTATGGGCGCTCAACAGTTTCAGGCTGCCGCCGATGAAGAGCTCGGGACTTTATATCTCACCGATTTTCTCGCTAGGCATTTTGATAAATTAATTATGGAAGGAATGGGGATTGAGAAGCACCCTGAATTGCTTCCCCTTTATTTTGGAAATTACAAACGGCTCTTGTATATCTCGCAAATTGAAAATGCTGAGTTGCAGGAAAAGGCGAAAGCTGCGGCTTCGAAATTGTCGCTAAACTATGAGTATCGCCTTACAGGGCTTTTTGGTCTGGAGCAGTTTTTAGCGGCGAAGGTCGTATAGGAGAGTTTATGGCGCAATTAAGCATTCTTTACTGGCGCGACATTCCTTCGCAGATCGTTGTCAAGCAAGGTCGGAAAAACGCAAAAATTCTCTTGCCGGAACGATTTCAGGAGGCAATCGATATGGCGGCCATGCGCGATAAATCCCACGACTCGGACGCCTATCTGGAAGGCTGGCGCAAAGGAGCGCCATCGCCGGTTGAGGGTGATCTGGAAGCAGAAGCTAAAATTTGCGCTGCCGAATTAGAAAATGTCTATGATGAGGTTAAATTGCAGGCCCTCGTTAAATCCGGAGGTCGGGAATAGTTTTTAATGCCAAAATCTGCTTATCATCCTGCAAAAACCAGCCCTATCGTTCGATCCCGCGCTGCGTTTAATATTCGTCTTTGGTCGGTTCGGCATTCTCGTGGGCTTGAATGGGTTTATAAACTCCTCGCGAAATTCTTCCTAAAACTGCACCCGTTCTGGAATTTAGTAGGGTACAAACGAGCAGAGAAGCCGGTCGTCTTCGTCGAGAAAGCCGTGAAGAGCTTGCTGTTTGATTGCCGTATGTGCGGTCAATGCGCCCTGAGTGATACTGGGATGTCCTGCCCGATGAATTGCCCGAAATCCCTCCGAAATGGCCCATGTGGCGGGGTAAGGGCAAATGGAAGTTGCGAAGTCGAACCGGATATGCCCTGTGTCTGGGTTGAGGCATGGAAAGGGAGTCAGAACATGAAGGGCGGAAGCGCCATTATGAAAGTGCAGGAGCCGGTCAATCATTCCTATCGTGGCTCGTCTTCCTGGCTTCGTGTCACGGCTGAGGAAGCCGCTCGCAACAATGGCACGAAAATATGACCCAGGTGAAACATGACTTCGGTGACAGTGCGCCTTTGCCACCAGTGGCGGGGCATGCCTCGCGGGGTCGATTGGAACGGGTACTTCGGGCTGGAGAGTTCGCCGTGACGGCAGAATTGAACCCGCCAGATAGCGCCGATCCTAACGAAGTTTTCGAACGCGGTGCTATTTTTGATGGCTGGGTGGATGGCATCAATGCGACGGATGGGTCTGGAGCGAACTGTCATATGTCTTCAGTTAGTATTTGTGCGCTTCTGACACGGGTTGGTTATTCGCCGATTATGCAGATTTCCTGCCGCGATCATAACCGTATCGCCATACAAGGAAATGTGTTGGGTGCTGCCGCTATGGGGGTGAATAATATTCTCTGTCTGACCGGTGACGGGGTTCAGGCAGGTGATCAGCCGGGCGCAAAGCCGGTTTTCGATCTGGACTGCATGTCTCTTTTGCGAACTGTGCGACAGATGCGCGACGAAGGCCGTTTTTTGTCGGGGCGGAAAATTACCGCGCCGCCGCAGGTCTTTTTAGGTGCCGCCATCAATCCTTTCGCACCGCCTTACGATTTTCGCCCGCAACGCCTTGCTAAGAAAATTGAGGCAGGCGCGCAATTTGTTCAATCGCAATATTGCTTCGATATCCTGATGTTAGAGCGATATATGGAGCAGGTCCGTGATATGGGGCTGGACGAGAAATGCTTTATTCTGGTTGGCGTTGGGCCCCTTGCCTCGGCCCGTGCTGCCAAATGGATCCGCAGTAATGTACCGGGTATTCATATCCCCGATGCGGTCATTGACCGGCTGGAAGGAGCCGAAGATCAAAAGCTAGAAGGCAAGAATATCTGCATTGAAATGTTGCAGCAAATTCGCGAAATGCCGGGAATTTCAGGCGCCCATGTCATGGCTTATCGTCAGGAAGAGTTGGTTGCCGATATTGTCCACGAATCCGGTATTTTGAAAGGTCGCCAACCTTGGAAGCGCGAAGCGGCGCCCGGGTTTGAAACCGTTTCGGATGCGCTTGAAACGGCCCGCGAGCAATTTGACAATGCCATAAAGCCCCAAGATCTCGTTGCTGCCGTTTCTGAGGAACAGTAAGTCGGAATTGGAAAAGAGTGGATGCCGGGTCAGCCTTTAATGGGACATAAGCTTATCAACGGCGCAAGCCCTATACCTCAAGGTTCATATTTATGACGGACACCATTATTTCTTCAGCTACTAAAGAAGTCGTTATTGGCTTCGAGCGCCCTTTCGTGATTATTGGCGAGCGGATCAATCCGACAGGTCGGAAGCTTCTTGCCGCTGAAATGAAAGAAGGCGATTACAGCCGCGTGGAGTCTGATGCCTTGGCGCAAGTAGCCGCAGGTGCCCAAATGCTCGACGTCAATGCTGGTATCCCACTTGCGGACGAGCCCCGTATCCTGGCAGAAGCCATTCAGCTTGTGCAAAGCCTTACCGACGCACCTCTTTCTATTGATAGCTCCATCGTTGAGGCGCTGGAGGCGGGGCTCGCTGTTTACAAGGGCAAAGCCTTGGTGAATTCCGTGACGGGTGAGGAAGAGCGGCTTGAAATAGTTCTGCCATTGGTCAAGAAGTATGGCGCTGCTGTTGTTGCCATCTCTAACGATGAAACCGGGATATCGGAAGACCCTGATGTGCGTTTTGAAGTCGCTAAAAAAATTGTCGAGCGCGCGCAGGATTATGGAATTTCACCGGCTGATGTGGTTGTTGATCCGCTGGTGATGCCGGTTGGTGCAATTAACGACGCCGGGAGGCAGGTTTTAACCCTGATCGGTCGCCTTCGCAATGAGCTAAAGGTCAACACAACCTGCGGCGCTTCGAATTTCAGCTTTGGCCTTCCTAACCGTCATGGCATGAATGCGGCTTTTCTCTCTATGGCTATAGGGGCCGGCATGACATCGGCAATTACCAATCCGCTGCATGAGCCGGAAATGGCGGCAGTCAAGGGAGCTAATGTGGTGATGGGTCGCGATCCGAACTGTGTGAACTGGATTAAAACTTTCCGCGAACCAGCGGCCGAGGGTAGCGGTGAGAGTGGTCGGAGAGGTAATCGCCGCCGCAGACGCAATGCCTGACAATACCGGATCGGCAAAAACCCATCTCGTTGTTTTTACACCCTCAGGAAAAAGAGGACGTTTCCTGGCGGGTACGCCCGTTCTGGAAGCGGCGCGGACCCTTGCTGTAGATATAGACAGTGTCTGCGGGGGGCGAGGAATTTGTGGTCGCTGTCAGGTTGATCAGACACTTGGCGAATTTGCCAAGCATGGCGTGACGAGCACTGAATGTTCCTTAACTCCATTGGCCACCGCCGAAGAAAAATTTAAGGAGCGACGAGGTCTTAAAGAGGGCCGACGTCTGAGCTGCCATGCACAAGTAACAGGCGATGTGATTATTGACGTGCCATCTTCAAGTCAGGTCCACAAGCAGGTCATTGTCAAACAGGCCGATGATCGCAAAATCGAAATGGACCCGGCTATCCGGCTGCATTATGTGCAAGTGCAGGAGCCGGATATGCATAATCCGTCGGGTGATTTTGAAAGGCTTGTAGCGGCGTTGCAACAGCAATGGGGTTTATCTGAGCTCGAGTGCGATTTACGTACCCTGCATGCCCTTCAGAAAGTATTACGTCTGGGGGAATGGACCGTTACAGTTGCCGTTCATCGCGGCAGCCGTATCACCAAAATCTGGCCCGGATTCCACAATCTAGCCTATGGCCTGGCGGTCGATGTGGGCTCAACGACCATTGCCATGCATTTATGTGACCTGGCCAGTGGCGACGTCGTGGCGTCGGCTGGTATGATGAACCCGCAAATCCGCTATGGTGAAGATCTTATGAGCCGGGTTTCCTATGTAATGATGAATCCCGGCGGAGAAAAATTGCTGACCGATGCCGTACGGCAGGGCATCAATGATCTGATTGATGAGGTTTCGGTCAGTGCCGATGTCGATCCGGCCAATATTTTGAACGCAGTTTTCGTCGGCAATCCGATTATGCATCATTTGCTGCTCGGGATTGATCCGACTGAACTCGGCGGTGCGCCTTTCGCGCTGACCACAAATTCCAGCATGACCTTGTGGGCCAGCGAAATCGGCCTGAACTCGAACCCGGATGGCAGGATGTATTTTCTACCCTGCATCGCCGGGCATGTTGGCGCGGATACGGCTGCGGTCATTCTCTCCGAAGCACCACATTTGCAAAGCCGTGTCACGCTGATCATTGATGTCGGCACCAATGCCGAAATCGTCCTTGGGAATAACGAGCGTCTTTTGACTGCATCCTCACCTACAGGGCCTGCCTTTGAAGGGGCGCAGATCTCATGTGGTCAGAGGGCCGCGGCGGGGGCAATTGAACGTGTTCGCATTGATCCGGAAACACTGGAGCCTCGTTATAAGGTCATCGGCAGCGATCTCTGGTCTGATGAAGAGGGGTTTGAGCGTGAGACATTGCAATCTGGCATTACCGGTATATGCGGCTCCGGGATCATCGAGGTTGTCGCCGAGATGTATCTATGCGGGGTATTAAGTGCGGACGGCGTCATTGACGGGGCAATGGCGGCGAAAAGCGATCGTATTATTGCGGATGGACGGACGTTTTCCTATGTCATCCGGAGTGGCGAGACGGAGCTTAAGATCTACCAGACAGACGTTCGTGCCATTCAGTTGGCGAAAGCGGCGCTATACGCAGGCGCGAAACTGCTGATGGATAAATTAGGGGTCGAGACGGTTGAACGCGTGCTGCTGACAGGTGCGTTTGGGAGCCATATAGACACTAAATACGCGATGATTCTCGGAATGATACCGGATTGTAATCTAAAAGACGTTTTTGCCGTTGGTAATGCAGCTGGCGTAGGGGCAAGAATTGCACTCCTCAATAAAACGGCGCGGGAAGAAATTGAAGACGTTGTGAGAAATGTCGAGAAAATCGAAACGGCGGTGGAACCGAAGTTTCAGGAATATTTTGTTGATGCTATGGCGATCCCCCATAAAACGGCGTCCTATCCGAACCTGACTAAAGAAGTCACGCTGCCTGAGCCCAAGACCCTGACCAACGATGGAGCCGGTGGCGGACGCAGACGAAGAAGAAGAAAGACATAGATTTTTAGTGTCTTACACGGCGTTCTTCACTTGGGGTGCGACCAAAATGCTCGCGATGGCATTTGGAAAAATGCGAAGCGGAGACAAATCCACAAGCGAGCGCCACTTCAATGATAGGAAGACTGGTTTGAGTCAGAAGATATCGGGCGCGATCCAGTCGCAGGCCGAGATAATAGCGGGTTGGAGAGAATTCGAGGTATTTCTGAAAGAGCCTTTCGAGTTGCCGTGTTGAAAGGCCAACCTCAATGGCAAGGTCACTACAACTGAAGGGTTCCTCCAGATTATCTTCCATGCAGGCTATGGCGGCCAGAAGCTTGGGATGAGAGATGCCAAGCCGTGCCCGAAGTTCCATCCTCTGGCGTTCACTTCCCTCGCGAATGCGGTGATAGATCAGTTGGTCAGCGACGGAAAGTGCGAGATCATGATTATTCTGGTTGGAAATCAGGCTCAGCATCATGTCTAGCGACGCCGTTCCGCCCGCGCAGGTATACCGGTTACGGTCAATTTCAAATAATTCCGAAGTGATATCCAACTCGGGAAATTCTTCCTGAAAGCCTGACAAATTCTCCCAATGGATAGTACAGCGATGATCATTGAGCAACCCCGCCTTGGCAAGAATGTGAGGCCCAGTGCATATGGCACCGATTTCGGAGCCATGAGACGCTATCCGCCTCAATGTTGAGATGATTTGTGGGCTTGTATGTTTGTGGATATTGATCCCGCCGCAAGCGAAGACAATGGGCAGCGCAGGCATGTCAGAAATTTTACCCTGGACGGAGAATTCTATGCCGGCGCTGCTTATCGCGGGTTCACCGTCAATGGAGAAACATTCCCAACTATAGAGGGGTTCATTACTAATTCGATTGGCAAGCCGTAACGGTTCCACTGCCGAAATAAAGGCGATCGACGAGAATTCTGGGACGAGGCAAAATCCAATGCGGAATTTCGCTGTGTCCGGGCTTGGCGATGTTTCCAAAGGCGCAATATCCACGGCAAATTGTTATGACTGTTAGAACGCTACTTCAGAAACAAAAAAAGACAATCCCTTTTTTAACTAGCGTTGCATATTCGCCTAGAATAATCCGATAATCTCACCCTGATCATTTACATCAATGGCGTTGGCCGCAGGCACGCGCGGAAGGCCTGGCATGGTCATAATATCACCGCAAACCGCGACAACGAACTCTGCGCCGCCGGCAACGCGTATTTCGCGGACCGGCACCACATGATTGCTGGGGGCACCTTTCAGGTTCGGATCGGTGGAGAAACTATATTGTGTTTTGGCAATGCAGACCGGGTAATGGCCAAAACCGCCGTCTTGTAATTCCTTGAACTGATTGCGAACTTTTTGATCTGCAATAATTCCTTGCGCCCCGTACAGCGTCTGCGCGACCGTACGAACCTTGTCCCAAAGTGGCAGGGCGTCATTATATAGCGGTGCGTAATTACTGCCATCTTTATCAATTAAATCAACGACGGTCTGCGCAAGATTTTCCGCGCCGGCACCGCCATTGCCCCAGTGATCAGATTCGATCGCATCGACACCCAACTCAGCGCAGATTTGCCGGACTTCGTTTACTTCATTTTCTGTATCAGCCGAGAATTTATTGATTGCAACGACAACAGGGAGGCCAAATTTTTTCAAATTCTCTACATGACGCGCGAGATTCTCTCCACCATCCGTAACCGCTTTGACATTCTCCGAACCCAAATCTCCCTTGGCAACGCCACCATGCATTTTTAACGCCCGGATCGTGGCGACAACAACGGCGACTTCTGGCTTCAAGCCAGCCTTGCGGCATTTGATATCGAGGAATTTTTCAGCCCCAAGGTCAGCCCCAAATCCCGCTTCAGTCACCACATAATCAGCTAGTTTCAACGCGGTTTTCGTGGCCAACACGGAATTGCAGCCATGGGCAATATTGGCGAAGGGCCCGCCATGGATGAAGGCGGGATTATTTTCCAATGTCTGAACAAGGTTCGGCTGAAACGCGTCTTTTAACAAAACCGTCATGGCCCCATGGGCGTCGAGATCTTTTGCATAGATTGGTTCTTTTTCGCGGGTGTAGCCGACAATGATATTCCCAAGGCGGCGCTTCAAATCATCGATATCCGTCGCGAGGCAGAATATGGCCATAACTTCCGAGGCAACAGTGATATCAAAATGGTCTTCCCGCGGGAACCCGTCGGCAATTCCACCCAGGCTATTGACGATATTGCGAAGTGCCCGATCGTTCATATCAACAACCCGCCGCCAGATAATCCGACGCTCGTCCAGCCCGAGGTTGTTTCCCCAATAGATATGATTGTCGACCAAGGCGGCGAGCAAATTATTTGTAACACCAATGGCGTGGAAATCACCGGTGAAATGCAGATTGATATCCGTCATGGGAACAACTTGGGCGTATCCGCCGCCCGCCGCGCCGCCTTTCATGCCGAAGCAGGGGCCCAGGGAGGGTTCGCGCAGACAGATCATGGTTTTCTTGCCGATACGGTTGAGGGCGTCGCCAAGGCCAACGGTTGTCGTTGTCTTGCCTTCCCCCGCCGGTGTCGGCGTCATGGCGGTGACAAGGATGAGCTTGCCGTCGGGGCGATCCTTAAGGGTGTTGATGTAATCTAGCGATAATTTAGCCTTGTAATGACCATAGGGTTCCAGATTATCGATATCGATGCCGAGGCTATCACGCGCAACCTCGGTTATCCGTTTCATGGAGGCGGCTTGCGCGATCTCGATATCGCTCTTGGGGTTCTGGTGCTGGTCTGTCATGAGTAATCGTTCCCTGTTCGATTTGGCTTTCGCCACAGATTGCCTTTTCTATTTGCGACAGTGAATGCCTATACAGGGCCAAGCTATTCATAATACGACGTAAATTCTTCAACATGCGGACAACAAAGCGTGTCAGTATAAAATAGTATAGTGTCGCCAATTGGTGCATGTCGGTTCTGATCAACTAAATGACTATTGGGGACGGATTTGAGCTGAGGTAAGCTGGCACAGTCCAAAAAACGACGAACATGCCTGACAGGATGTAACTGGTGAAATATTCGATTTTTTCCATTGCCCGAAATGCCCTCAGCCATCATAAAAACTGGCCGGAACAATGGCGCAGCCCGGAGCCGAAACCGGCGTATGATGTCATCATCATTGGCGGCGGTGGGCACGGCCTTGCGACCGCCTATTATTTGGCGAAAGAGCATGGCATTACCAATGTAGCGGTGCTGGAAAAGGGCTGGTTGGGCGGTGGCAATACCGCGCGAAACACGACTATTGTTCGCTCTAATTATCTATGGGATGAAAGCGCTGCGATTTATGAAAAATCCCTGCAGCTATGGGAAGGGCTGTCGCAGGACATTAATTACAACGTGATGCTGAGCCAGCGGGGTGTTCTTAATCTCGCTCACAATCTCGGAGATGTGCGCGAAGGCGTGCGACGGGTCAATGCCAATCGTTTGAACGGTGTTGATGCCGAATGGCTGGACGCGGAGGGAGTGAAAGAATTTTGCCCCGTCATCAATATATCAAAAAAGGCACGTCACCCTGTTCTGGGAGCCACATTACAGCGCCGGGGCGGGGTTGCCCGCCATGACAGTGTGGCCTGGGGCTATGCTCGCGCTGCGGATGCACGTGGGGTTGATATCATCCAGAATTGTGAAGTGACTGGCATCAAGCGCGATGGCGGTAAGGTGGTCGGGGTTGAAACTTCGCGGGGGTATATCGGTGCCAAGAAAGTCGCCATTGTGACGGCAGGTCATAGTTCCGTTGTCGCCGCTATGGCGGACATTCGTATGCCTGTGGAAAGCCATCCTCTACAGGCATTGGTTTCCGAGCCCATAAAACCTGTCATCGATTGTGTTGTGATGTCGGGCGCAGTCCATGTGTATGTCAGTCAGTCCGATAAAGGTGAGTTAGTGATGGGGGCAGGGGTGGACAGCTTTAACTCCTACGGCCAACGTGGCAGCTTTCATGTGATTGAGCACCAATTGGGGGCTTGTCTGGAATTGTTTCCAATTTTCAGCCGGGTGCGGATGATGCGAACTTGGGGTGGTATTGTGGATGTCTGTCCGGATGCGTCGCCCATTATCTCCAAGACTCCTGTAGATGGACTCTTCGTTAATTGTGGATGGGGAACAGGTGGGTTCAAAGCGACGCCGGGTTCGGGTTGGAGTTTTGCGCATTTGGTGGCAACAGGTGAGCCGCATAAGCTGAACGCACCTTTCACTCTGGATCGTTTCACGTCCGGCGCGCTCATTGATGAGCATGGCGCCGCTGCCGTGGCGCATTAAGGGGAGCTGAAGATGCTGAATATCAATTGCCCCTGGTGTGGCGAACGGCACGAAACAGAGTTTCATTATGGCGGGGAAGCGCATATTGCCCGGCCAGAAAATCCCGATGACTTAAATGATGATGAATGGGCTGACTTTTTGTTTATGCGGAAAAACACCAAGGGAATATTTGCCGAGCGCTGGTGCCATAATAACGGCTGTCGTCGTTGGTTTAATATTCTTCGGAATACGGTTTCTCATGAAATTATTTCGATCTATAAGATGGGCGAAAAGCCGCCGACAAACGGGAATGCTTCGGAGGGAAAGACATGAGCCGCCGTACGCATGTTTCCGCGACCGAGCGGATTAATCGTCAAAAACCGATCCGGTTCACGTTCAATGGCAAAGAATATTCTGGATATAAAGGGGATACCCTGGCATCGGCCTTGCTTGCCAATGATGCACATCTTCTGGGGCGGAGTTTTAAATATCACCGGCCTCGCGGTGTCGTCGCGGCAGGCGCGGAAGAACCCAACTCCATGGTGCAATTGGCCTCCGGTGCGGTCACCGAGCCCAATATCCGTGCGACGCAGGTATCGCTATATGATGGTTTGGAGGCCAGCAGCGTCAATGTCTGGCCGTCGGTCGAACATGATATCAGTGCCTTAAACGGTTTGTTCGCCAAGATTTTTACGGCGGGTTTTTATAACAAAACCTTCATGTGGCCGAAATCCTTCTGGATGAAGCTTTATGAACCTGTCATTCGCCGCGCCGCTGGTTGGGGCAAGGCACCTACGATGCCTGATCCCGATATCTATGATCATATGCATACCCATGTGGATGTGATGGTTGTGGGTGGCGGTCCTGCGGGGCTGTCTGCGGCATTGGCCGCCGGGTGCGCCGGTGCACGGGTTATGTTGGTCGATGAACAGGCGGAACTCGGTGGAAGTCTTCTTGGGCTGCACCGGCAGATTTCAGATAAAGAGGGGCACGCCTGGATTTCTGAGACCGCGGCAGAGCTTGAAAATATGCCGGACGTTACAGTGCTGTGCCGGGCAACAACCTTTGGTTATTATGATCAGAATTATCTATGCGTTCTGGAACAGAAAACTGATCACCTGCCGCTTGCCGAACGGCCTGGGAAAGTCCGTCAAAGGGTCTGGCATGTCAGGGCGAAGCAGGTCGTATTGGCGACCGGTGCTCATGAGCGACCATTGGTTTTTGCCGACAATGATCGTCCAGGTGTGATGCTCGCCGGTGCGGTTCAGGCATATGCTAATCGCTACGGTGTTCTGCCCGGTAAACGCATGGTGCTTTTTACCAATAACGATGCAGCCTACGAGACCGCATTGGATATCCATGCTGCTGGCGGATGGATTGCGGCCATTATTGATAGTCGGGAATCCACTGTTGGCAATCTTCCGAAGAGAGCCCGTGATGCGGGGATCAGGATTATGCAAGGCTATGCCATCACGGGCGTTAAAGGACGTAAACATGTCCGTGGTGTCGAGGTTCGGCGCATTCAACAAGGTGCCAAAGTTTACACATCCGCTGCTGAATCCATTGATTGCGACTTGGTTGCCATGTCCGGCGGGTGGAGTCCAGTTGTTCATCTGTTCAGTCAATCTCAGGGAAAACTGCAGTATCTGGAGGAAAAAGCCTGCTTCGTTCCCGGAACACCGGTTCAACAACAAATGTTTGCGGGCGCCATCACAGGACACTTCAGTTTGGCGGAATGTCTGGAAGGCGGAAAGAAAGCTGGTCGCGATGCTGCCGCAGCAACAGGTTTCGAAACCAAGGATAAGTCTTCTCCACCGACTGTCACTGAACCCGATCAGGGATCGATTGAGCCATTCTGGATTGTTCCGGGTGGCCGTCCTGTTGGGGAAGGCAGCGCTAAGCATTTTGTTGATTTTCAGAATGATTCCACTGCGGCAGATATTGAACTTGCCGTCCGTGAAGGATTTGAATCTGTTGAGCATATCAAACGCTACACCTTGACGGGCTTCGGTACCGATCAGGGAAAGACCTCCAATATCAATGCATTGGCTATTTTGTCCGGTATTCTGGATAAACCCATTCCAGCCGTCGGCACAACTACATTCCGCCCACCTTATACGCCTGTATCCTACGGTGCCTTGGCGGGCCGCAACCTCGGTGACTGGTCAGATCCCATTCGCCTGACCAGTATTCATGACTGGCATTTAGAAGCAGGTGCGGAGTTTGAAAATGTCGGGCAGTGGAAGCGCCCGTGGTATTATCCCAAGGCAGGTGAGGACATGCAGGCGGCGCTCAATCGGGAATGTCTAGCCGTCCGAAATGGCGTTGGCGTTCTGGATGCCTCGACTCTTGGTAAGATCGATATTCGTGGATCTGATGCAGCTGAATTTCTCAACCGCATTTATACCAATGCTTGGGCTAAACTCGGTGTTGGAAAGGTTCGCTATGGATTGATGTGCCATGAGGATGGGATGGTTTTTGATGATGGTACGACGTCGCGGTTGGCTGAAGACCGTTTCCTGATGACGACCACGTCGGGCAATGCTGCTCAAGTTCTGGACTGGCTTGAAGAATATTTGCAAACGGAATGGCCGGAACTGAAAGTCTATTGCACTTCAGTGACGGAGCAATGGGCGACAGCCTCAATTGCTGGACCGAAGGCGAGGGAAGTCCTTCAAAAACTCATGCCGGACATGGATTTATCGACGGAGGCTTTCCCCTTCATGTCTTTTCAAGAGGGAGAAGTTGCCGGAATGGCGGCGCGGGTCTTCCGTATCAGTTTTACCGGGGAGCTTTCCTATGAAATTAATGTTCCGTGGAACCAGGGCCGTGCACTTTGGGATGCGGTGATGGACGCCGGAGCGGAATTTGATATCACGCCCTATGGCACTGAAAGCATGCACATCCTTCGTGCGGAAAAAGGTTTCATCATAGTAGGTCAGGAAACTGACGGGACAACCACGCCTCAGGATTTGGGGATGGACTGGATTGTCTCAAAAAAGAAACCGGACTTTATCGGCAAGCGATCTTTTGTCCGCGAGGACACTCGGCGGGAGGATCGTAAACAATTGGTGGGCCTGATCACCGAAAATCCAGCCGAAGTTCTGCCAGAAGGCGCGCAGCTTGTCTTCGATCCAGAAGCTCCCATCCCGATGGCCATGGCAGGCCATGTGACATCGAGTTATTATAGCGCAGCGCTTGGAAAATCGATCGCGCTCGCCGTGGTCAAGGGCGGTGCCAGGCTCCATGGGTCAAAAATTTACGCGCCGCTTAAAACCAAAGTGGTAACGATGGAAATTGTTGACCCTGTGTTCTACGACCGCGAAGGGGAGCGTCTCAATGGCTGATCAGGACTTACGGTTATCACCCCTGGGCAGTGTCAATGAGGGCTTTCCCGAAGGCCTGCGGGAAATAGGCTTCCAAACCCAGATCAACCTGCGGGGAAACATCGAAGACACCGCGTTTTCTGCTGCCATCAAGTCGGCGATCGGCGTTGACCTGTCATCGGTACCAAATAAAGTTAGCCAGGAAAACGACATAAAGGCCCTTTGGCTTTCCCCCGATGAATGGCTGATTGTTGCGGGCGACGGGCAGCAGAGCGCATTGGTTCAAAAGCTGGAGAAAGCGCTGACCGGCCAGCATGTGGCTGTGAATGATCTGAGCGCTAACCGGACAGTATTTGAACTCACTGGCCCCGATGCTCATACGGCATTGATGAAAAGCTGTGAGATAGATTTGCATCCCCGTGTGTTCCTGCCTGGAGATTGTGTGCAAACGTTGATTGCGAAATCTCAGGTGCTTATTGAACAGACTGATTTGGAAGCGTTTCATCTTTATGTTCGTTGTTCATTTAGCCAATATATTGGTGCCTGGCTGGCAGATACGCTGAACTCGTAAGGGCGCTGTTTTATAGAACTAATTCGGATAATGTTTGGCTTTACAGTATTATTTTGTCTTGTAAGAACATAAATGTTGAATTTTGTGTATTTACGTCAATAAAAAGTGGATAAACAACGTTTTTAATGATATTAACAGCACAAATATGTAAAATGTTCTATGTAAATCCAAGAAATAAATAATGAATAATGCCATCTTTAAGAACGCGCCGGTAACCGGCCAATGGGCCGACCTTGCGGCTTTTACCGGCGAGCTGGCGGATAAAGCCGCCTGTTGTACAACACATCATTTTCGAAAACCGATTGAGGTTCATACCAAAAGCGACAATTCTCCTGTTACCTTCGCGGATCGGGAAACAGAGCGCCTTATGCGCCAGATGATTACCGACGCCTATCCAAAGCATGGTGTTTTGGGGGAGGAGCACGCCAACACTGGTGCCGATAGTGATAACCTATGGGTCATTGATCCGATCGACGGCACCAAGAGTTTTATTTCCGGGCTCCCGTTATACGGCACCTTGATCGCCTACTTACAAGGTCAGCAAGTGCGGATTGGCGCGATCTCCATGCCATCAATGAAAGAGTTCTGGATCGCCGTTGAGGGGGAGGGTTGTTTTATGAACGGCAGCCCTTGCCATGTAAGTGACTGCCGCGAATTAGCTGATGCGATCCTGATGGCCACGTCGCCTGAATATTTCGTTGGAGACAATCTGACACGGTTCACTAATTTGAGTAAACAAACGAGGGTGCGCCGATATGGTGGTGACTGTTATACTTACGCTATGGTCGCTTCGGGCTGGGCTGATATAGTAGTTGAGTGCGGCCTGCAGAGCTACGACTATATGGCGCTTATCCCGGTTATCGAGGAGGCTGGCGGTGTTGTCACGGACTGGTCCGGCGAGAAATTAAATCTTAATTCGGACGGGACAATTATTGCGGCTGCGACACCTGAATTGCATCGCCAGGCTCTTGAATTTTTGTCCTGATCTTCTAGGCTGAAAGAAATCATATTCACATAGGGGCCATTATGGACGCGCGCTTCGTCAAGACAATCACCGACGCGAAAAGCATTATTGAAGACCGGGGTCTTTCCCATGTGAAAGTTGGGGTCTTTGATATAGATGGGGTGCTGCGCGGAAAATATCTCAGCAAAGAGAAGTTTTTCGGCATTCTGGAAACAGGGTTCGGTTTTTGCGACGTCGTGCTTGGCTGGGATGTCAATGATCAGCTTTATGATAGGGAGAGCTATACGGGGTGGGCATCTGGTTATGCCGACGCCAAGGTCGTAACGGTTATCGATAGCTGCCGCGAGCTGCCCATGGAAGACAATATGCTGTTCTTCCTGCTGGAATTTGGTGATCGGGCCGTCGAAGTCTGTCCGCGCCAAACCCTGAAGAAAGTAATCGCCCGGGCGGCGGATATGGGGCTGACGGCGACAGCGGCCTGTGAGTTTGAATTTTTTCTTTTTAATGAAACACCGAAATCTGTTCGGGAGAAGAACTACACTGATCTTGAGAATTTTACCCCGGGATTTTTCGGTTATTCCATGTTGCGGGCGTCCGTTGAGAATGATTTCTACGAACAGCTGCTGGCGCTCTGCTCCGAGATGGATATGGAAATCGAAGGTCTGCATACGGAGACTGGCCCTGGCGTTCTGGAGGCTGCGATTGCCTATGATGAAGTGCTGAAGGCGGCCGATAAAGGAGCACTTTTTAAGACCTTTACCAAGATTTTGGCACAGAAAAACGAGCTGATGGCGACCTTTATGGCGAAATGGTCACCGGACTATCCGGGACAAAGCGGTCATATTCATCTGGCCTTGGTCAATAAGGACGGCGGCAGCTTGTTTTTTGATGAGGCTAAGGAGCATAATATCAGTGACGCTATGCGCCATTTCATTGGCGGACAGCAAAAGCTGATGCCTGAACTTCTGGCAATGGTGGCGCCTACCGTCAATAGTTATTCGCGTATGATCCCGGGTTTCTGGGCGCCGACAGATGCGAGCTGGGGTGTAGAGAATCGCACTTGCGCGCTACGGGTAATTCCGGGAAGCGCCAAATCGCAGCGTGTTGAGTATCGGATCGCAGCGGCAGATATGAACCCTTATATTGCGATTGCGGCAGCGCTTGGTTCTGGCTTGTGGGGAATTGAAAATAAAATTGAACCCGAAGCGGCAATTGTTGGCAATTCCTACGAGCAGGATATGCCCGATGGACTTGCGCTCCCTCAGACCTTATGGGAGGCCGCGCAGGCGTTGAAGAAATCCAGTGCGGCACGGGAATTATTTGGTGATGCCTTTGTCGATCATTACGCCATTACCCGCGAATGGGAAGAACGGGAATTCCGCAAAGCTATCACCAACTGGGAGCTGGAACGCTATTTCGAGATTATTTAGGCTCGGGAGAGTTCTTTCATCATCAGGGGAAGTTCGCGGGCATCGCGGACATCTGAACGACACCAGCCGGTTTGCCTTGCTCCCATGCGCTGGTAAAAAGCCATGGCGTTGGGGTCGGCTTCGATACGCAGGGCCGAACAGTTGAGCTCCCGTGCCGTATTTTCTGCGACCTGAAACAAGGCTTTACCGATACCCTGCCCCATAAAAGCTGGCGAAATGTATAGAAGCTCGAGTTCTGCACGCGCTCCATCGACTTCAAGGAAATAGAAACCGGCTGCTTCCCCGTCCACTTCCGCGACGCCGTGATGCCATTTCTCCATCATATCCGGGGATATGGTGAGTACGGCTTCACAGTCCCGAATAAAATCGTCAGAATAACCCCAGAAAGCTTTTGAGTTCAGGGCGAGGGAGGTGAGGGCCGCACATTCTGTGGGATGCGCCTCTCTGATTTTATACCCATATTTCTCTGCCATCATCACCTGATAATACCTTAAATCCAGCGTCTTGCGATGGCTATTTTAGAAGTTCAAGACATCAAAGTGACAATTCTTTTATTTCACTATACAGTAATATAAGGGAAGGAAAATATTAGTCTTTAATGGCATCGCTGGGGCGTATTATCCAGTTCGGACAACTATAAGTCCGCTGCCTTCCTCTGGAGAAATCCGGCTGATGTTTTGTCAGGGGGAGTTTGAATGTCAGATTTATATATTGTCGGCGTGCACAATCCGGAGCACGCCAGTCGTACCGTCGATTTCGCGGTGTCGCTCGCAAAGAAATCCGGAGCCGCACTGCATTTTGTGCAAGTGATCGAATGGTCACCCTATAGTTTTCATACACCTGAAGAACTGGCCCAGCGGCACAAGCGGCGTGATGAAGAAATCAGCCGTGCTTTAGCCATCGTCCAGCCTATTGCGGACAAAGCCAATGCGTCCGGAATGACGGCCACTTGCGAAGTCCACCATGGCCATGCCGGTGAAATTTTATGTGAAATTGCAAAAGATAAGAAGGCGGACCAGATCATTATCGGTCGGACGGGTAGTTCAAGCCTCACGCAACGGTTGCTCGGTGGTTTGGCGATTACACTGGCGCAGATATCGCCCGTGCCCATCACCATCGTGCCCTAGGCAATGATCATAAAGACAAAAAAAATCAGGAAGGAAGTATGTAATGCTAAAGCGTTTAATGTTGGCGTGTGCAGGACTGCCGTTTATGGCGTCGCTTGCACATGCAGAGGGAGGCATTGATCAGGCCATAAGTGATATCGTCGGGCCGATCGTTAATCCAATTGTCAGCACGGTTTTTTACTCTGTTCCGGTATTTGGAACGCAATTCCCGCTGATTGTTGGCTGGTTGGTTATCGCAGCCGTGGTTTTTACCGTCTATTTCGGGTTTATCCAGTTTCGCGGGTTCGGGCATTCCATCAGCCTTGTCAAAGGCGATTATCTCGATCCCAATGATGCCGGTGAAGTAACACCGTTTCAGGCGCTGGCGACAGCATTGTCAGGCACAGTCGGGCTCGGAAATATCGCCGGTGTTGGCGTTGCGGTTTATCTGGGTGGCCCAGGCGCTACATTCTGGATGATCCTCGCCGGACTTCTCGGTATGGCTTCAAAATTTACCGAATGTATCTTGGGCGTGCACTATCGGAACGAATATGAAGACGGGACGGTATCGGGTGGTCCGATGTATTACCTCTCCAAGGGTTTGTCGGAGAATGGCAAAGCAACACTTGGTAAGTTCTTGGCCATCTTCTTCTCTATCTGCTGTATTGGCGGTGCGCTTGGTGGTGGAAATATGTTCCAGGCCAATCAGTCCTTCGCCCAGATTTCCAGCATCATTCCGTTCTTTGAAGGCAAAGGCTGGCTGTTTGGTTTGATCATGGCTGCCTTGGTTGGTGTCGTTATCATTGGCGGGATTAAATCCATTGCGAAAGTGACGGAAAAGATCGTACCAGGCATGGCAATTCTTTATGTTGGCGCGGCCCTGATTATCATACTCATGAATTTCAGCGCTATTCCGGATGCCGTGAGTGCCATTTTCACTGGTGCTTTTGCGCCAACGGCTGTCGCCGGCGGAGTGGTCGGTGCGTTGATCCAAGGCTTCAAGCGGGCGGCGTTTTCAAACGAAGCTGGTATCGGATCAGCCTCTATCGCCCATTCAGCGGTGCAGACCAAGCATCCGGTGACGGAAGGCTATGTTGCTTTGCTGGAGCCCTTTATCGATACAGTTGTGATTTGTACGATGACATCTTTGGTTATCGTCATTACTGGCTCCTGGGTACCGGATAGCGGAGTGACTGGTATTGCGCTTACCTCCAAGGCATTCGAAGCAAGTTTCTCTGGCTTTGGCTATGTTCTCGCGATCGCGGCGGTGCTGTTTGCCTTCTCGACCATGATTTCCTGGTCCTATTACGGCTTGAAGGCATGGACATATATGTTCGGGGAAGGCAAGACCAAGGAGCTGGTCTTCAAGTTTATCTTTTGTGTTTTTGTTGTCATCGGCGCCTCCATGAGCCTCGGTCCGGTCATCGATTTCTCTGATGCGATGATCTTCGCCATGGCGATTGCCAATATCATTGGCCTTTACATGCTGATGCCAAAAGTGAAAGCCTTGTTGGCTGACTACCAAGAGAAGCTGGCCAGTGGTGAGATCAAAAAGATAAAAAAATAATGGCTATCCATTGAAGGATGACAGCCATCCTATGTGAAAAGGGCCGGTAATTAATCATCGGCCCTTTTCCATGTTGCGTGAGATAAACACGTATATATACATATATCGTGGAAGGCAGTATTGACTATAACCAACCGGTTGGTTATATGGTAAGAATGAGTAAAGAAGAGACCAGACTCCATATACTTGATACAGCCATCGACTTGTTTTGGCGAGCAAGCTATCACGGGGTGAATATGAATGATCTGAGCAAGGTGGCCGACGTCAATAAGGCAACGGTATACCAGCATTTCAGCTCCAAAGAGGAGCTGGCGACAGCAGCCGTTGAACGGGCTGCTGATAGGACCCGTGAGTTCGTGTTTAAGGCTGCGTTCGAGAATAAAAGCGGGCCGGTGCAGCGTTTGCGGCAAATCTACCAGAATGTTTTCCAAACCCATGAGGCGATTTATAAATCCGAGAGGACCTGCCTGGGCTGTCCATTTGTCAATATCGGGGTGGAGTTGGCGACGTCGAGCGATAAAGTTCGCGACGCTGTAAACGAAGCGTTCGGGTCATTTCGCCCCTTCTATGAGCAGATTATCAGAGATGCAGATGATGGAAATTTGCAGAAAGATAAGGCTGAAATTGATCGTCTCGTCTCGACACTCGTGGCAAATATGAATGCCTGCCAGGTCGCCTCTAAACTGGAGCGGCGGCCGGAAGCAATTTTGGAAGGGGCAGATCGGGCGGTAAAAATTCTGGAAGCTCAGTAGTTTTTTTATTAGCACAATAACCAACCAGTCGGTTTTATGGAGTTAGGAACAATGGAAACAGTTAATCACAGCATTTCTTTATCAGTCTCGAAACAGGTAGCCTGGGATGCCCTCGCGGATTTCGGCAACCCACACAGATATTTCAAAGGCATTGTCGACGCTCACCTGATGACGGACGTTATGTCCGGCGTTGGCATGATCCGTCATTGCGATTTGCCAAAAATGATGGGCATGCGTCAGTATATTGACGAGAAAATTACCGACTGGAAAGAGGGCGAGGAGTTTACCTATATCGTGACTGAAACGGCAGCGCCGATCAAAAACGGCATTGCCACCTGGCGCGTTACCGGGGACGAAAATCGATCGATTGTCTCTGTAGACATCAAGTACGAACCCAAGGGTGTCATGGGATATATGATGAAGAGGATGCTCAGTAAAGAGTTTAACAAGCAAATCTCTGCTGGGTTGCGGGATATGAGGGCTGTGCTTGAGAACGTGGAAAACATTGCCGCATAATTCCTCTCTCGGCGAATAAACCTCGCAGTATCAATGGTGCTACTTATACAAGAATAAATTTATTCTTATCTTGCTATTAAGATTCGATGTAGTATCTGTGCAAGGAAGAGCGACTTTGATACTGCGGGGAGAAGAGAAATGGATCGCCGGAAGTCTTTTATTAACCGTCGTCAGGCCATGACCGTTGCAGGCGGCGGAGCTGCCGCGCTGTTGTTCGCGATGCCGTCAGCCGCAACATCTTCCGATAATCTTCAGCAGGCAATGCGAGAGTTGGCGGGTAAGATGTTTTATTCAACAGATAAGCCAGGTCGCTGGAAGGGTAAGGAGAATGGTCATTCTCCGCTGATAAAGGTTGATAAGGACGGGAGCGATGTTCTGATCCGGGCCGCGACGCAGCATGCCATGGTAGATGATCATTTTATCCTTAAGCATATGCTGATGGATGCGGAACTGAACGTTCTGGGCGAGCAGTATTTCGATAAAGTCTTCGACATGCCGCGTTCCCGTTTCGAGATGAATAATTACACCGGACGTATCTACATTGTCTCTGTTTGCAACGTCCATGATAACTGGATTAACTGGGCCGACGTATAAAAAGTTACGCATTTCTATTTATGATGGGAAATGGAATCTGCTATAATTACTGCGAATGAGAACCGATTGATAATTGAGAAGATGTAAATGGCTTATATTGTAGTAGCAACATTAAAATTTCCTACGACGGAAGATCGTGAAAAAGCTCTGCCGGTCTTTCAGGCGCACCGTAGTAGATGTCTGGCAAACGAACCTGGTACAAGCCAGTTCGATTTATGTTTTCCGGAAAAAGAGGATGATACACTCCTGATTTACGAAGCCTATGATGATCTCGATGCCTTCAACACACATTCTGACGGGGAAAGCATGAAGCAGGTTTTAGTAGATTTAAACGATTTGAAGCTTGAATTGTCGGCCACGGTCAGAAGCGGACTGCGACTTGACTGAAATCTGGTGTTAGACTTGCCGTGTTTTTCCCCATTGATAAAACATCAAAAATTTCTCTGCAAAATCAGCTGCGGGAGCAGATTATTGCGGCAATTCTAAACGGGAATCTGGTCAAGGGGCGCAAGATGGCGTCGACCCGTAAGCTAGCGGAAAATTTGAAAATTTCCCGGACGACGGTCGTACTGGCTTATGAAAAGCTTGTTGAAGATGGCTTCCTCAAGACTACCCAGAGATCCAGCTATCAAGTCGTGTGGGAGGCGCATTTAGCCCCCCGATTGATAAGTGGGGACATTGCGGAAAAGAGCTCTGTTAATTGGCAATCGCGGCTAGGCGGGCAGCTTGCCGGACAGCGCAATATCACCAAGCCGCAAAACTGGCAGGAGTATCCTTATCCATTCGTTTATGGCCAGCCAGACAGCTCCCTATTTCCGCTGGCGGATTGGCGGGAATGTACTCGTCAGGCTATGAGCCAGATGGATATGCGGGACTGGGCCAACGACGCCTTTATGCAGGATGATCCGCAACTGGTGTCCGAGATCAGAACCAAGATGTTGCCGGGGCGGGGTATTTTTGCTGAAGATGATGAAATCCTGATTACCCTTGGTGCCCAGAATGGCCTTTACTTGATTGCGGCTGCCTTGGTTAAAGCCGGAATGCGGGTCGGGGTTGAGGATCCGGGATATCCGGACGTACGGAATATCTTTGATATGCATGGGGCAGACCTGGTGCCGCTTGCCGTGGATGGGGAGGGGATCATTGTTGAAGCGTCGACACTAGGGAGTTGTTCGCTGATCTACGTCACGCCAAGTCATCAATATCCGACGACCGTTACTTTAACCGATGAGCGGCGGCGAGATTTATTACAATTGGCAGCCAAAAGGGATCAGCTGATAATCGAAGATGATTTTGAAAGCGAAACCAACTACACTTCTACGCCTGTGCCATCGCTTAAATCCCAGGATGCAGATGGGCGGGTAATCCATGTGGGAAGTTTGTCTAAATCTATGTTTCCGGGGCTTCGCCTTGGTTATGTTGTAGCACCACGGGCTCTCATTCAGGAAATGCGCCTGTTGCGGCGCTTGATGTACCGGCATGTCCCCAGTAACAATCAGCGGACGACGTCGCTGTTTATTGCCCTTGGTTACCATCTCACATATGTTCGCCAACTTAACAAGATTTATGCTGAGCGTTGGCAAATTATGCAGGATGGACTGGATCGATATCTCCCCGGAATGGCGACGGCTCCAGAATTTGGTGGAACAAGTTTCTGGATCCAGGGGCCTTTGGATTTAAATGCAGCAGAATTTGCACGAGATGCTTTAAATTCCGGCATTGTTCTGGAGCCGGGGTCCGTCCATTTTTTAAATACGCAGCACGGCGGGTGCCATTTTCGTCTGGGGTTTTCATCTATTGCAACGGACCGAATAGAAGCAGGACTAAAAATTCTGGGGGAATTGTTCCGCTCCTAGTGTGTGTAATCCATGATCAAAATCAAGCAATATGAATGCGATTTCGTCCGATTTTATCAATTATTTCCTGTGGGGGAAGCCGGTCGGTCAGCAGCATATCGACAACGTCGAAATCACACACCTTAACAACTCCGGGTCGATCAAATTTCGTATGATCGGCGACCATGACAATACTGGCCGCATGGGGAATAACGGCGCGTTTAAACTCTGCCTCGCTCAGGTCATAATCGAGGCAGCCGAGGGTGGCGTGTACGGCTCCGATGGATAAAATGGCTCGTTCCGTCGTAAATTGCTTGGCAAATTCTACTGCAGTCGGACCATAGGCAGCGCTATCGTCTGCCCGAATTTCACCGCCAGCCATGAAGACCTTGTTCTGATTGCGCGCGCACAGATCGCGGGCGACTTCCGTGGAATTGGTGACAACGGTCAGGTTACGATGCGCGTTCAGCGCCTTGGCAATGTAGCAGGAAGTACTGCCGTTATCGATTAGCAGGGTCTCGCCATCATTGATCATGGACGCCGCGAGCTTCGCGATTTTCTGTTTTTCGGCTCTTTGCTGTTCAAGGCGGCGGAGGAAGGGCGGTTCCATAGCGGTATGGGGCAGTTTTACTCCGCCATGGATCTTTTCTACAGCGCCGGTTTGCGCCATTTGCTTGATATCGCGACGGATGGTTTCATCAGACACATCAAGCGCCATCGCCAGTTCAACAACACCGCATGATTTCTCCTGCTGCAGTTTTTCCATTATGGCCATATGTCGCTTGGTCTGTTTCATTTTACCCTCACATGCGGATATTAGATATCTCTTCTTTGACACAGTATGTAGCATATTTTGATGAAAACCAAAATAATAATGTGGAGTTCCACAAATAGTGTGTTTTGTCGGAATTAATTTGTGAGAATTGTTGTATTTGGCGTAGAATATTAAGGGTGGACAGCGTCGCAAAGAGTGATAAAACCAAGAAAAATGAAAGTAAAATGAAGATGCCAGATAAACTCATCACCCGCAGTCCGGTAGACGGAAGCGCCTATGTTGAGCGGCGCTATATGCCCTCCACCGAGGTCAGAGATATTCTTGTCAGGGCGCAAGCCGCCCAAATGGAATGGCAGAAAAGATCTGTCGCGGAACGGGCAGCGCTTTTGACGGACTGTGTCGCCGCCTTTGCAGCAAAAAAAGATCAATTCGTTGAAGAACTGGCCTGGCAAATGGGACGGCCTGTCAAGTTTGGTGCAGGCGAAATTAACGGCTTTGCCGAACGCGCCACCCATATGATCTCCATCGCCAAGCAAGCACTTATCGATGTGACGGTGACTGAGAAGACCGGATTTACCCGTTATATCAAGCGCGAGCCCGTGGGTGTCGTATTTACCATTGCGCCCTGGAATTTTCCCTTTATGACGGCGGTTAATTCCATCGTTCCGGCATTAATGGCTGGCAATGCCGTCATCCTCAAACATGCCGCCCAAACCCATCTCTGCGCGGAAAGAATGGTGGATGCCTTTCGTGAAGCAGGGCTTCCGGATGGGCTGTTTCAGTATGTTGTGGCCAGCCATCAGATGGCCGCTGAGATTATACAGTCTGAGCAGATCAATTATGTTTGCTTTACCGGGTCGGTCCCGGCCGGGAAAGCCATTGAGGCAGCAGCCGTTGGACGCTTTATTGGTGTCGGTCTGGAACTTGGAGGCAAGGATCCGGCGTATGTCCGTGAAGATGCAGATGTGGTATTCGCTGCTGAAAATCTTGTGGATGGTGCGATGTTTAATTCCGGACAATCCTGTTGTGGGATCGAGCGGATTTATGTTCATACGTCTAAATTTGATGCCTTAGTCAAGGAAATAGTTAACGTAGTCAATCAATATCGCCTTGGATCACCCCTTGATCCGGAGACAACATTGGGGCCCTTGGTCAATGCCGGGGCCGCGACATTTGTTCGTGGTCAGATTGCGGAAGCAATTGAGATG
>Ga0315338_1001650_pt1 | contig 26255 bp, 24 predicted proteins | sample ASW8metaG_FD_204518 | JGI IMG/M metagenome (GOLD analysis project Ga0315338, IMG submission 204518) | Ammonia-oxidizing marine archaeal communities from Monterey Bay, California, United States - ASW #8 | ecosystem: Environmental > Aquatic > Marine > Coastal | place: USA: California | collected... | reverse complement strand
TCCACATGCATGGATACGGGGCGACGACGTTCGGACGGATCGCGGCCGCGTGGCGCCGCACGCCGACCGTGCTGCACGAACATGCCAATCTGACATCCACGCCCTGGTTCCAGCAGGTTGCGGATGAACTGCTGCTACCGTTTACCGACCTGGCGATTGCGGTGTCCCGCTCGACCGCCGACTTCGTGATCGCGGCCAGGCGTATTCCGCCAGACCTGACACGCGTGGTCTATCTGGGGGCTCCGGCCAGCGAATTCGGGCGGGTCCGGTCCGCCGATGAGGTTCGGGACGCCCGGGTGGCGCTTGGGGTGCCGGACGGTGTCTTCGCGGTCGGCACAGTGACGAGGCTGATGCCGTCGAAGGGGAATCAGTACCTGCTCGACGCCATGCCCAGGGTGCTGGCGGCCGAGCCGATGGCGCGTTTCTACATCGTCGGCGAAGGCGAGCTGCGAGGAGCGCTCGAAGCGCAGGCGCGGGCGCTCGGTGTCGGCGACAAGGTGCGGTTTGTTGGGTTCATGCGAGACGTGTCGTTGGCCTACGCCGCGCTCGACCTCGTGGTGTTCCCGTCCCTGTGGGAAGGGACGCCGTTGACCGCGTTCGAGGCGCTCTTGATGGGGCGCCCCGTGGTCGCGACCGATTGCGACGGGCTACTCGATATTCTGACGCCGGATGTCGACGCGCGGATTGTGCCCCGACGTGATGCGCCCGCCTTGGCGGAGGCCATTCTGAGCCTGCGACATGACGCGCCGGCGCGCGCCCGCCTTGGCCGTGCGGCGCGTGTCACCGGGGCGTCCTATGACATCGACCGATTCGTGCGCAAAATGGAACGCCTGTACGTGTTGATGCACGAAGTGTCCCGCAGGACCCACCGTGAAGGTGTCGCCAAAGCCGACCTCAGCTTCCTGGCGCGGGACGCGCACTCTGGGGACGTCGGGTCCCAGGACCACGGCGCACGATGACTGAGGGCCCGGATCCAAGCGTCGTGGAGGGATCGCCGCGGCGCGGGCCAGCCGGGGAGTTGCGCCGGGATCCCGGCCTGGCCGCCGCCCTCGTCGTGCTGATTGTGGGTTCGGTCGTGGCGCTGTCCGTCGATGTGCCGCGGACGCTGCGCGGCATTAAGGGGGACGAAGCCACCTACGTGGCGATGGCGCTCAGCCTGGCCCACGACGGTAACCTGGTCTACGAGAGCGAGGACGAAGAGCGATTCTTTTCGGTCTACAACGGAGGGCCGCAGGGCATCTACCTGAAGAAGGGCGTCCGGTCGTTCTTTGAGTTCGACGGTGTCTTCCCGTACCTCCATCGCGGCACCTATCCCGAGGGCCGCGACGACCGGCTGTTTTTCGGGAAGGCGTTCATCTCATCCGTGTTCGCGGCGCCGTTCGTGCTGCTCGCCGGGGTGAATGGGATCCTCTGGCTCAACGTCGTACTGCTGTCTGGCATCGTCTGGTGCGCCTATCGTTTTGTGGCGGCTCGGTCGCCGGCCGGCTCGGCGCTGGCGTACACGCTGGCGTTTGTCGGTGCTTCGATCGCCCCCCTGTACGTGGTGTGGCTGTCGGCTGAGGTGTTCAACCTGTCGGTGGTGTTTTTCGCCTACTTCCTGTGGTTCTACAAGGACGTGGCCGCGGCGCCGACCACGCGTGTCGAGAGGTGGCTTCACAGCCCGAGCAGCGACATCGTGGCGGCGGTGCTGCTCGGGTTGGCGGTGTTCTCCAAATTCATGCCCGCCGCGCTCGTGGTGCCGCCGGTGCTTCATCTGTGGAGCCAGCGCCGGCTGCGGCACGGCCTGGTGGTGGGATGTCTGGCCGCCGCGGTGTCATGGGCCGCGTTCGGTGTGAATGCCGCCATTACGGGTGAGTTGAACTATCAAGGCGGATTCGACCGGAAATATGTGGCGGGCGAGTTTCCGTTCGAGCCGGGGGCTGAATGGGACGACCTCGGTGTCGACGTCTTCACGAACACGGTGGTCGTCGAAGAGTCAGAAGGGTGGGTCGCGAACTTCCGGCTCCTTCCACGCAACCTCTGGTATTTCCTCGTTGGGAGACACTTCGGGTTTGTCCCGTTCTTTTTCCCAGGGGTCGTAGCGGTGGTGCTGCTCCTGCGCGCGCGTCGCGAGGCGCGCGCCTGGCAGTGGGCGACCCTCGGCACCGCCGTGTTCGTAGCGGCAGTTCTCGCGGTCTGGATGCCGTATACGTGGTCAGGCGGTGGCGGACCAAGTGGCAATCGGTACTACCTGACCGTCTACGCGCTGTTTCTCTTTCTGACCCCGCCCCTTCGGGGAGTGACTCCTGCCATCGCCGCGTGCGTTGGAGGCTGGGTGTTCGTCGGGCAGATCCTGGTCAATCCGTTCGTTTCGGCCAAGGAGCCGTATCTGGCACCCGAACGAGGGCTGCTCCGCCTGCTGCCGGTCGAATTGACGATGGTGCGCGACTTGCCGATCGCCCTGGATCAGCCCAGAGCTCGCGTGTTGCACGGCAACAACCCGAGGGTGCAGCTGTATTTTCTGGACCACAACGCGTCGCTACCGGAGCCGCCGGGGATCTGGATCTATGGGGACCGTCGAGCCGATATCATCGTCAGGCATTCCGACGCGCTGGAGACGATCACGGTGACCGCCGAGTCGCCAGTGTCTGTCGACCTGTCGATTGACATCGGTGGCCGCGACGGGCGCATCGCGCTCGAGCCTGGCGTCCCGGGCTCGGTCACAATCGAGCCTCGTGGGGTGAACTCTCGCAACAGCTGGGCGTATCTGATGCAGGTGACGGTGACCGGCGGTTTCGTCCCGAAGCTGGTCGAGGTCGACTCGGAGGATGGTCGGTATCTCGGTGCCGCGATCACGCTGATGGCAACGCCTGCGACCGCGCCGTGATGGAGATGAACCGGTGTTGACGCCGCGGTGGCCGCATCGGGCCAACTTGGGACAGGGCGCCGTGCCGGTGCTCGAGCGGAAAGGGGTGTCCGCGTTTCGCTATCGCGTCGGCGACCCGGCGGATTACGTCTTCACCGTCGATATCTACGGATACCGCGACCACGCGCATCCGCATCGCCATGTGGGCTGGTGGCGTTTTGAGTTGCCGGCCGGCCAGGGTGACGCCCAGATTCATCTGGACTTCGATCCGGTGCGCCAAGAGTCGGTCCGCATTTCGGTGAACGGCGAGACGCTGACACGCGTCGACTCCTGGCACAACCCCGACTATTGTTTTGATCCCCTGGGGGACCTGCAACTGGTGTTCCGGGACCGTGAGGGTGAGTTCCGACGCAGCGAGACCACCTTGTTGAAGTTCTTCGACCGCGACATCATTCGCGGCTTCTATGACCGCCAGTACGCGAGTGAGGGTTACACCCCGCCCGACGATCAGCCGTTTCTCTGGCTCTTGCACGAATACAAGAAGGGCCGGCTCCGACGTCTCTTCGACAAACACATTCCGGCCGGTGGGCTGGCCCTGGATGTCGGCTGCGGGCGTTCGCTCTTTTCTGAGATCGACGCGGACTTTCCATTCAAGGTGGTGGCCGGCGATCTGGAGTACGTCGGGGTCCGGACCCGGGCGGGCGAGGTGCCCGAGCAACTGTGGGCGGTGTTCGACGCCGACCGGCTCCCGTTCGCCGACCAACAGTTCGATGCCCTGTTTGCCGGCGAGATCATCGAGCACATGCCCGACGTCGGCGTCACCCTGACCGAGTGGCGACGCGTGCTGAAGCCCGGCGGGGTCGTCATCGTCACCACGCCAAATCGGGAGCGTCTATTGGCGGTGGCCGACCGGCGCGAGCGTCCCTATAGCGAAGACCACCTGAGCGAGTTGTCGTATCGCGAGCTTTCGGGACCGCTACTGCGTGACGTCGGCCTGACGTTCGTCGAGCAGTCGTGCCTGTATCTGGAGCTCTGGCTGACCGATCTGTGGTCAAACGACCCGACAGACGACCATCTACAGACCCACGGGAACTGGACGTCGAATGTGTGGCTGATGAAGCGGCTCTTTGGGTGGGGACGGTTCCTGCCTTGGCTCTCACTCGGCATGATTGTTGTGGGGCGCAGAAAGTGACCGGATGGCACGGGTAGCGGTCGTCACGTCGCATCCCCTGTTCGCCGAGGGCGGCCACCTCGTGATCGCCGCGGGGCTGGTGTCGGCGTTGCGCGAGGCGGGGCACCAGGCCACCGTGATCCGGACGCCGCAGAACCGATTCGGTCGTCAGGGCGCCGCCTACCTGGCTACCTGGTTGACCGACGTCGGTCAGGCACACGATGGGCAGTCGGTCGACCATGTCGTCAGCTTCCGATTCCCGAGCTACGCCGTCCGACACCCGTCGCACGTCTGTTGGCTGAATCATCGGATGCGCGAGTACTACGACCAGTGGCCGACCTTCGTACGGACGCTGTCTACGCGCGCCCGCTTCAAGGAGGGGCTGCGCCGCCAACTCGTGCACGCGGCCGACACCTACCTGCTGAAGTGGAATGTGACGCGGGTGTTTGCGCAATCCGAAACGATTCAACGGCGGCTCGATCGATGGGGACGCATTCCGTCGACCGTGCTGTACCCGCCGCCGCGACCGCGCGCCTACCGGTGCGATCAGTATGGCGACTATCTGTTTGTGGCGTGCCGCCTGTCCCCGCTCAAGCGTGTGGGGTTGGTACTCGAGGCGCTGGCGCAGCCGGTGGCGACCGGGATCCGATGTCTGATCGCCGGTGATGGCCCCGAGCGACAGGCGCTGGTGGGTCAGACGCGGCGGTTGGGGCTCGAAGACCGGGTCGAATGGCTGGGCGGCATCGCAGAGCAGGATCTCGTCGAGAGGCTTGCCAACTGCCGGGCCGTCTGTTACCCGCCGAGCGCGGAAGACTACGGACTGGTGACGCTGGAAGCGTTCGCCTCCGCGAAGGCGGTGATCACCTGCGCCGATAGTGGAGGTCCGGCGGAAATGGTTCGACCGGAGGTGGACGGCCTTGTGGCCGAGCCGACCGCCGAATCGCTGGCCCAGGCAATGCGCCGCGTCATGGACGACCAGGTACTCGCCGAGCGTCTGGGTGGGGCGGGCCGCACGCGCGCGGCGGCTATTACCTGGGCCCGAACGATCCCCCGCCTGCTCGGAGAGCGGGTCTAGAAGACCCGCCGCTACGACGGCGCGTGGGGTTCGGGGCGTGGCCCCGACTAAGGTTAGACTGAACACGATGGCATACGGCAGTGCGCTCGAGAAGAAGCTGGCCCGGAAGACGACCCGGGCGATTGTCGACTTCGACATGATCGAAGACGGCGACCGGGTCATGGTTGGCTTGTCCGGCGGCAAGGACAGTTGGGCGCTGATGCAGGTGCTGGACGCGTTGCGGCGACGCGCCCCGATCGACTTCTCGCTCGTCGCCGTGAACGTCGACTCCGGTTATGTCGACTACAAACACGAGACGATTGCTCGGACCTGCGAGGCGCGCGACTGGGAGTATCAGATCGAGCACACCAAGATCGGCGAGATCATCGACGACAAGTTGGACGAGGCGGCGACCCCGTGTTCGCTCTGCGCCCGGCTCCGGCGCGGCGTGTTGTATCGCATCGCGAGCGACGTGGGAGCCACGAAAATTGCGCTTGGGCATCACGCCGACGACTTCATAGAGACGCTCCTGCTGAATCTGTTTTTCTCCGGGTCGCTCAAGGCGATGCCGGCCCGTCTGGTGTCTGATGATGGACAGCACGTCGTCATTCGGCCGCTGGTCTATGTCAGCGAGGAGGAGGCGCGCGAGTATACCGAGCAGGCCGAGCTACCAGTGATCGGCTGTTGTTGCCCGGTGTGCGGCGACTTGAGCCTGCAGCGGCAACGGATGAAGCGTTTGTTGATCGACCTGGAACGAGAGCATCCCGGGGTCAAACAGTCGATGCTGAGGGCACTGGGAAATGTCGGCGAACGTCATCTGCTCGACCGCCGTCTCAACCCGGTGGCTGAGCTCCGCAGAACGGTCGCGCAGCAACTTGATGTCACGGCATCAACGGCGGCCGTGTAGGCCGTGGGCGCCGACTCGTCTGAACCCTCCACGTATGCGAGCCGTAATCCAGCGGGTGTCTTCCGCCACCGTGACTGTCGAGAACCGGGTGGTGGGTGCGATCGAATTGGGGCTGCTGGTCTACGTCGGGATCACGCACGCTGACGGAGCGGGCGAGACCGACTACATGGCCAACAAGATCGTCGGGTTGCGCCTGTTCGCGGACGCGGACGGTCGTTTCAGCCGATCCGTGCGCGATGTCGGCGGTGCCGTGCTTCTGGTATCGCAGTTCACCCTGTACGGTGACTGCCGGCGTGGACGCCGTCCGTCGTTCGACAAGGCCGCCACGCCTGACGCGGCCAGGGCGGTATACGAAAGCCTTGCCGACGCGGTGCGCGAGCGTGGGGTGTCGGTGCGTCTCGGCGAGTTCCAGGCCCACATGACAGTCGCGTTGACCAACGACGGTCCGGTGACTTTGCTGCTCGACAGTGGCCGAGACTTCTGACACGGATGCCGCCGAGCCGCTCGGTGGTCGTGGCCCTCGTCTGGCGAGACCGTGCTGGCGACGGTGGCCGTGGTCTGGATCCGCGCGCAGGGCCTTGTCGTCCAGCTCGGGGACCAGGGAGTGGGCGTTGGACTCGGTCTCGGCGCGGCCGCCCTCTTCGCGGCGGTGCAGGTGGAGTTCGGCGTGGTCGCGGCCAGCCTGTTCTTCGGACTGGCCCACGTCGGGGGCCGCGACTCACTGGTGTTTGGGAGCTGGGTCGTGGTCATGGGGTTCGGGTTGGTCGGTCTGGTCCACCTCGATGGCGGGTGCCTGGCCCCGATCGTGGCACATATCGTCTACGATGCGGCGGCCATCGCCTATATCCACTGGGACGCGACAACGCGCCGCGAGAGCCCGGTGTAGGACCCTGTCGGTGGCATCGGTTGTGCGCAGATGTGGCTGGTGGGCGTGACGAACTCGGCTCAATCAGATACAGCGTCATGCAGTGCGACGAGGCATGGACGAGGGGTAACCAGAGGCGTGACAATGACGAAACGACGAATATCGTCCAGGGCGGGTTGGGTGCTGGCGGGGTGTTTGATAGCAGTCCCTGCGGGCGCCCAGCAGCGGCCGCTCCTCACCGAAGACCCTGAGTCGATCGGAGATGGGCTCATTTTGCTGGAGGCTGGGTTCGACCACTCGTGGTCACACCCGTTCCCGGTGTCCGGGCTGGAGGGCAGCCTCCTCCGGGGGCCATTTGTGGGACTCAGCTTCGGACTCGGCCCGTCGGCCGAGGTCCAGATCGACGGCATTTCGACGAGCCGGTTGCTGATCAATGAACGGGTCGAGGCGCCGTTGTCGAAGATGCTCGAAGTGCCTGGCGACAGCACCCGGAGCTTTGACGATATCGTCATCGGGACCAAAGTGAAGGTCGTGAGTGAGGTCGGCTGGCGTCCTGCCGTGGCGCTCCGTTTCGCCACCCGGCTGCCGAATGCGAGCAACGAGAGCGGTCTGGGACTCGACACGTTCGATTTCTTCCAGTCGCTGCTCGTCGGCAAGACGGTGCAGTCGGTCCGTATCGTTGGCAACGTTGGCGTGGCGATCCTCGGGGACCCGACCCGTGGCGACCGGCAGAACGATGTGCTCACCTACGGTTTCTCGCTGGCCAAGGCGGTCGCGCCCGGGGCGGAGATCGTCGGCGAGATCAACGGTCGCGCGAGTACGCGGCGCGGCGAGGCGCCCCCTGGCACCGGCAGCAAAGGCCAGATGACGTTCGGAGTGCGTTACACCCGCAGCGCGGTACGGATCGACGGCGGGGTGTTTACTGGCTTCACGTCGCGAGACCCGAAGGTGGGGATCACCGGCGGGGTGACCTGGGTCTTCGCCAGCCCCTTACAGCCCTGAGGATCCATGGCCGGGCTGGGCACGATCAGGGGCCTGAGTGTCGTGACATGCCAATAGATATCGTGAAGGCGCACGCGTACGGGAATGATTTTCTCTTTGCGCCGATCGACCAGACCATCGAGGACCAGCGCTCCGGATTGGCCCGGTGTGTGTGTCATCGCCACACCGGAATCGGCGCGGACGGATTGGTGTTGTATGCGCCAACCGCTGCCGGTGCGGACATGACCCTATTCAACGCCGACGGTGGCGAGGCCGAGGTGTCAGGGAACGCGGTGCGCTGCTTGGCGGCGCTTGTGGCCCGGAGGCGGCCTGATCTACGTCATGTGGTCGTGCAGACCGCGGCTGGCGCCATCCCGTTGCGTCTCGTGGAGACGGTGGGGGCGCGGTTGACCTTTGAGGCGGTCATGCCCAGTCCGACCGGTATCCGCCCGCGGACGTTGGAGGCGGCGGGCGAGATGGTCGACGTAGTGGAGTTGTCGGTCGGGAACCCGCAGTGCATCGTGCTCGGCCGGCCCGACCTGCCCGTCAACGAGGCCCAGTTGCATCGACTGGGCCCGGCGCTGGCGACGCATTCTGCGTTTCCGACCGGATCGAACGTGGAACTGGTCGAGGTGGAGTCTCCGTCAAGAATTCGCATCTTGATCTGGGAGCGTGGGGTCGGTCCCACCGAGGCGTCCGGCACCGGCGCCTGTGCCAGCGCTGTCGCCGCGGCCGCGTATGGTGGCGCATCGCGCGATGTGGACGTCGTCTCACCCGGTGGCACGCAGCATGTCACCTGGACGGACGATGGCATCCTGCTGACCGGCTGGGCCGAGGTGGTCATGGTCGGCCGCTGGCACGGCTAGTGTCCTGTCTCACGTAGATCGAGCAGGCCACAGACTGCCGTCCGCAGATGTTGCGGTCTCGTTTGCCCTTCAGCACTGCAGGTTCTTCGTACCCGCGCATCGTCCCGGCGATTCACCAGTGGTTCCGGCTCTGTGTGCGGTTCTTGCAAGCGGTGTGCGTGACGCGCTTGCCCGACACGCCAGGGGGGAGGCGCCGGTATGGTACGATGAAGTCACTCGCTCCTCACGACCGACCCCATGAAAAGCTCGACCGTCTCGGGCCGGCAGGTCTGGGTGACAATGAGCTGTTGGCTGTCATTCTGGGCCATGGCTTTCGGGCCGCGAGTGCGATCGACGTAGCGAAGACGTGCTCGATACGGTGCGCGGCGTCCAGGGGTTGACACGCCAGCCACAGGTCGATCTGCGTCGCCTCAAGGGGATCGGGGTGGCCAAGGCGTCGCAGATTCTGGCCGCCGTGGAACTGGGCGGTCGGACCCTCGTGCGGGCGCCGGAACGGCGTGAGCAACTGGGTGCGCCGCCCGACATCTGCTTCCGCGGTACGGGGCCCGGCCGGTCGAGCAGTTCGGCACCGTGCTCCTGGACACCAAGCACCGGGTTCTGAAGACGGCGCTCTTGTCGGTAGGGACCCGCGACGCGAGTCTGGTGCACCCGCGGGAGGCGTTTCGTGAGGCAGCAGGGGGCGGCGCCGCCGCGGTCGTGCTGTTGCACAATCATCACTCCGGCGACTCGACCCCGAGCGCCGAGGATTTGATGCTGACGGCGAGATTGGTTGAAGCCGGGCGCGTCATGAGTATCGACGTCGTGGACCACCTCGTACTGGCCGACGCGAGATACTGTAGCTTCAAGGAGATGGGTCGGCTCTAGGGTCGACCAACGTTGATGGCTCGTGTGTTGTACCTCGACTGCTTTTCGGGCGCCTCCGGTGACATGCTGATTGGTGCGCTCCTCGACGCCGGTCTCCCGTTCGACCTGTTGCGGGGGGCCCTCGGCAGCCTGGCGATCGACGACGAATGCGCCGTGTCAGTTGAGCGCGTGAGTCGCTCGGGTGTGGGTGCCGCGCAGTTCATCGTGACGGAGACGGCCGCCGACGCCGGTAGCCATCGGCATCGACATCTCCCGGGCATCACCAAACTGGTGGACCGCTCGGCGCTGTCGGTGGACGCCAAGGCCCGGGCCAACCGACTGTTCCGGCGGTTGGCGGAGACCGAGGCGTCCATCCATCAGATGCCGGTCGAGAAGGTACACCTCCACGAAGTGGGTGCGCTCGACTCGATCGTGGACATCGTCGGCGGGGTCTTCGGGCTCGAGTGGTTCGGGGCGGAGCGGATTGTCGCCTCGCCGCTGAACGTGGGCAGCGGCACGGTGGTGTGCGAGCACGGCACCCTACCGGTGCCGGCGCCGGCGACTGCCGCACTGATCAAAGGGGTCCCCGTGTATGCGGCTGGGTCGCCGGGGGAGAAGTTGACACCGACCGGAGCGCTGCTGGTCACGGAATTCGCCGACGAGTACGGCGTGATGCCGTCGATGCGGATCGAACGGATCGGCTACGGTGCCGGCAGTCGGGACCCGAAGGACTATCCCAACGTCTTACGGGTGTTGGTCGGAGACACCGACACGCCGAGCCTCTCGAGTCGGATCACGGTCGTCGAATGCGAGATCGACGATATGAACCCGCAGATTTTCGGGGTGCTCATGGACCGCTTGTATGACGCCGGTGCAGTGGACGTGTTCTATACGGCCGTGCAGATGAAGAAGAACCGGCCAGGGACGCACGTCACCGTCTTGGTTCCGCCGGGTCGCCGAGAGGCTGTCGCGACCGCGCTGTTTCGAGACTCCACGACGATCGGGCTGCGCTACAGCGAGGTGGCCCGTGACACGTTGTCGCGAGAACTGGTGTCGGTGTCCACGCGATTCGGCGACGTGCGCTGCAAGGTGGCGCGGCAGGACGGGGCGGTGACCAACGTCGCGCCGGAGTTCGATGACTGCGTCCGGCTGGCGGACCAGCACGGCGTGCCGGTCAAGGATGTGCAGGTCGCCGGCATCCAGGCGTATCGGGAGTCATGATGTCGCGTTTCTACCTGACCACCGCGATCGACTATGTCAACAGCCGTCCCCACCTGGGGACCGCGTACGAAAAGATCGCGGCCGACGTGATTGCCCGATATCGGCGGCTCTGCGGCGTGCCGACCCATTTCGTCATGGGCAACGACGAGCACTCCCAGAACGTCTACCAAGGCGCCAAAGAGCGGGGGCTCGAACCGCTCGCTTTCTGTGACCAGATGGAACAGGTGTTCCGCGAGGTCTGGGCCAAGCTCGACGTGTCGTTCGACGACTTCATCCGCACCACGGAAGACCGACACCGGGCCGCGGTCACCACCCTCGTGCAGCGGATTGCCGACGCGGGTGATCTGTACGAGGGGGACTACGAAGGCTGGTATTGCGTGTCCTGTGAGGCCTTCAAGCAGGACAAGGATCTGATCGACGGTGACTGTCCCGTCCACCAGACCCGACCGGCGTGGATCAAGGAAACGAATCATTTCTTCCGGTTGTCCAAGTATCGAGACCGGCTCCTGGAGCACTATGCGGCGAACCCGGGGTTCCTGCTGCCCGAGGTCCGCCGGAACGAGATGCTGCGGCTGCTGGAGCGCGGGCTCGACGACATCTCGGTGAGCCGGACCGGCCAGAGCTGGGGTATCCCGCTGCCGTTCGACGCCACGAGCGTGGTGTACGTCTGGTTCGATGCCCTGATCAATTACATCTCCGCGGTGGGGTATGGCACCAACGAGGAGCTGTTCAACGAGTGGTGGCCGGCCGATCTGCATATCGTCGGGAAAGACATCACGCGATTCCACGCCGTGGTGTGGCCGGCCATGCTGATGAGCGCCGGGGTCGCGTTGCCCCGATGCATCTTCGGGCACGGGTGGGTGCTCCAGCAGGGCGAGAAGATGAGCAAGTCGCTCGGCACCAGCGTTGACCCACTCGAGGCGGTCGACCGGCTTGGACCGGACCCGTTGCGGCTGTATCTGGTCAAGGAGATCGCGTTTGGCCAGGACGGTGACTTTGCCTGGGAACGCTTTGAGGAACGATACAACGTCGACCTTGCGAACAACCTCGGCAATCTTGTGAGCCGCGTGGCGGCGATGGTGCACAAGTATCGGGACGGGCGGGTGGCGCCGACCCCCGGCGCAGTGCCCCAACTGGCCGAGCGCGCGGCCGACGTGGTGCGGCGCTATCGGCTGACGATGGACGACCACCAACTGCATGTGGCGATGGCGCTCGCGTTCGAACTGGTCGACACCACCAACGAGTTCATTACCCGGTCTGAACCATGGCGACTGGCGAAGGACCCGGAGCGGGCGGCCGAACTGGATCAGGCGTTGTTCGAGATGGTCGAGGCGTTGCGCATCGCGGCCATCCTCCTGTCGCCGACTATGCCGGCGTCGTCGGCGGAGATCCTGCGCCGGGTCGGGGAGTCCCGACCGATAGGCGAGTTGCGCTTCGAGCGTGACACCGCGTGGTCAGCAGTCGAACGGACAATTCACACGGGGCCGCCGTTGTGGCCCCGTCTTGACACGAGCGGGCCGGCCCCGAGGTGGGGCGAGGCCGCAGAAGGAACGGAGCAGAGGATGACGGACGAGACGAGACCCGCGCCCCAGACGGAGACGACAGCGGCGGTGGAGACATCCGCGCCGGCAGGGACCAGCGCGCCGGACGCTCCGGGGGCGCCGCCACCGGTGATCGACGACGCAGCCGCGCCCGACGCGGCGCAGGCGCCCGAGGAGCCGCGACTGTCGTTCGATGACTTCATGAAATTAACGCTGCGGGTCGCCACGGTCGTCGCGGCCGAACCGATTCCGAAGTCGAAGAAACTGCTGAAGGTAACGGTCGATCTAGGCACCGAGCAGCGCACGGTGGTGGCCGGGATCGCGCGGGCCTATGCGCCTGACGCACTGGTCGGACGGACGGTGGTGGTCGTGGCCAATCTGGAGAAGGCGAAGTTGATGGGCGTCGAGTCGAACGGCATGATCCTGGCGGCCACCGATCCGGACATGAATCCGGTGTTGTTGACGCTGGATGATCCGGAGAAGGCCCCTCCCGGTTCGCGGGTCCGGTAGGCGACGTTCGGGCCGGGATGGGACGCGAGCGCATCGTGATTGACTCTCATTGTCATCTGGCCGATGAGGTCTTCGCGGCCACCCTCGACGCGGTCGTCGACCGGGCCCGCGAGGCCGGCGTCGCAGGAGCCCTGTGCATTCTCGACGCTACCAACGACGCGGAAGCGGCGCGCTCGGCACGTGTGGCGTCGCTCTGGCCCGAGGTACGGTTCGCGGTGGGTGTGCATCCCCATCAGGCCGGTTTTTTTGTCGAGCGACTGGACGAAGTCGAGTCCCACGTGCGCGCGGCGGTGGCGGCACGGCCGGATACCTGCGCCATCGGTGAGATCGGGCTCGACTATCACTACGGTCTTGCCCCCCGCGAGGTCCAGCGGGAGGTGTTCCGTCATCAGATCCGGGTCGCATCGGAGTTGGATCACCCGATCGTGATACATACGCGGGAAGCGGATGACGACACCTTCGCGATCTTGACCGAGGAGCGGATCCCGGGAGTGACCGGCGTGTTTCACTGTTTTACGGGGGACGCCACGACGGCCCGACGGGTCGTCGACCTTGGATTTCACGTGTCGTTCTCGGGCATCGTGACGTTCCGGAGTGCCGACTCGATACGGGAGGCAGCCGCCGTGGTGCCGGAGGACCGGCTGCTGGTCGAAACCGACGCGCCCTATCTGGCTCCCGTTCCGCATCGCGGGAAACAGAACGAGCCGGCCTGGGTTACTGAGGTCGCCGATGTCGTGGCCGAGGTCCGGGGGGTGACACCCGCCGAGCTACGGGCGAGCACGACGGCGGTCTACCAGGCACTGTTTCGTCCAGGTCCGGCTAAAGGGTTGTAATAATTGACACTTGGCTCGCAAGTGTGCTGAGATCCCGAACGCGAGAAACCACTTTGTCGAGAACCTCCGCCCCACCCGACCTCGCTCAAATTTTTGAGCCCATCCGCGACGATCTGGAGTCGGTAGAGCGGCAATTTGCCAATCACATCGAGTCTCGGGTCGAGCTGATTCCGGAGATCGGTCGCTACATCCAAAAGAGCGGAGGCAAGCGAGTCAGGCCGGCCGTGCTGCTGATGTGCGCCCGAATCGGCGGCTACCGGGGGGAGGCGGCCACGTTGTACGCCTCGGTCGTGGAGTTCATCCACACGGCCACGCTCGTGCACGACGACATGATCGACGATGCCGGCGTCCGCCGCGGCCGGGAGGCGGTCCACTCACGGTGGGGCAATGACATTACCGTGTTGCTCGGCGACTACCTGTACATCAAGTCGATGGGTATGGCGTTGACGGTCGATTCGCTGGAACTGGTGCGACTGCTGTGTGATGTCACGCTCCGCATGATCGAGGGCGAACTCTATCAGCTCACCAAGACGGGCGTGGTGAATCTGACGGAAGAAGAGCATCTCGAGATCATCCGTCGAAAGACGGCCTACCTGTTCGGCGGCTGTGCGCAGATCGGGGCCATTCTGGGTGACCTGCCGGCGCAGCAGCAGCTCGCGTTGCGTGATTACGGCTTCAATTTGGGCATCGCGTTTCAACTCGTGGACGACCTGCTCGATTACACCGCTGACGAAGAAGTGCTCGGGAAGCCGGTGGGCGGAGATGTTCGCGAGGGCAAGATGACCTTGCCCGCCATCTACCTGCTGCAGCAGGACAGCGGACGCGCTCGCACGCTGCTCAAGGACATGGTGCAGGACAGGGCGTTCTCGCCAGCAGCGTGGACCGAGCTGCGCGAGTTGCTGACCAAGCACGGCGTGCTCGAGAAGGCATACGAGCGAGCCGTCGCGTTTGCGGAGGCGGCCAAACGTCAGCTCGCCGGCTTCGAGCTGACACCGGAAGTTGACGCCTTGATGGCGTTGCCTGACTACGTGCTGTCGCGCGATCGCTAGTGCGCGACGGAATCGCGAACCACGGGACGCCGCCAGGCGGGCGCCTAGCTCGAAAACCTATCCCGGTGCCCACGACCGATCGGATCGCTCGAGACCTCACTGAGTTACGGGCCGCAATTCGTCACCACGAGGAGCGGTACTACGTACTGGATGATCCAGAGATCTCAGACACGGAGTTTGACCAGCTGCTGCACCGATTGACCGCGCTCGAAGCCGACCATCCAGAATTGGTTACGCCGGATTCCCCAACTCAGCGAGTGGCCGGCCGCCCTGTCGACGGGTTCGATACGGTCCGGCACGATGTGCCGATGCTCAGCCTGGACAATGCCTACGACGAGGCGGAGCTGACGGCATTTGATGAGCGTGTTCGGAAGGGACTGGAACTCGAGGCTAACGCGCCGATCGCCTACGTCGCCGAGCTCAAATTCGACGGACTGAGCATTGCCCTGCGCTATCGGGACGGGTTGCTTCGGCGAGGCGTGACGCGCGGAGACGGTGTGCGTGGCGAAGACGTCACGTCCAACGTGCGGGCCATTCGCAGCATCCCGCTTCGTCTGAAGGTCGCGGTGCCCGGCGATATTGAGGTGCGCGGTGAGATCTTTCTGCCCCGGGCGTCGTTCGACCGGATGAATGCCGCTCGCCTGGAGGCGGGTGACCCACCATTCGCTAATCCCCGCAACGCGGCGGCCGGCACCATGCGCACGCTGGACCCGGCGCTGGTCGAGCGACGCGGGCTTGGAGCCTATTTGTATCAACTGGTCGAACCGGGAATTGGATCAGGAGCAACACCGCTCGCTGACGAGCGGGTTGCGAAACCAGAGGACTCGAGCGCCGAGGTCGGCCGCACCGTCCACAACCACGGTCTGGCGGCGTTACCGGGACATGCTGCGGTGCTGGAGCAGCTCGTCGCTTGGGGGTTGCCAGTGGATCGGCACTGGCGTCGCTGCTGTGGGATCGGCGAGGCAGTCGACTACTGCCGCACCTGGGCCGACCAGCGACAGGCGCTTCCGTTCGGGATCGACGGAGTGGTGATCAAAGTCGACCGGCTGGTCGACCGGGTGCGATTGGGTCAGACCGCGAAGTTCCCGCGGTGGGCGATGGCGTTCAAGTTTCCGGCCGAGCAGGCGACCACACGGTTGCTGCAGATCGAAGTCAACGTGGGACGCACCGGAGCTGTAACCCCGTACGCGGTGCTCGAGCCGGTGCAGCTGGCGGGCACCACCGTGCGACTGGCCACATTGCACAATGCGGAGGATGTCGCCCGCAAGGATGTCCGGGCCGGCGACTACGTCCTCGTGGAAAAGGGCGGCGACATCATTCCGAAAGTGGTGAAGCCGATACTTGGACGGCGTCCCACCGGCGACGACGAGCCCAAGCCGTTCGTGATGCCCGCGGCTTGCCCGGCCTGCGACACCATGCTGGAGCGAGGCGACGCCCAGGTGGTGTGGCGATGTCCGAACAACCACTGTCCCGCCAAGGTCCGTCGAGGCTTGCAGCATTTCGCGGGACGCCGTGCGATGAACATCGAAGGATTGGGGGAGTCGCTGATCAACCAGCTGGTCGACCGGGAATTGGTGGCCGACGCGGCCGACCTGTTTGGCCTGACCAGCGACACCCTGGCGGCACTCGAGCGCATGGGGACGAAGTCGGCGGCGAACCTCACCGCGGAAATCGAAGCCAGCAAGGGACGCGGTTTTGCCCGGGTACTGTTCGGTCTGGGCGTCAGGCATGTCGGCGAAGGCGCGGCTGAATTGCTGTCCGGTCGCTTTGGCGGGCTGTCGGGGTTGTTGGCGGCGTCAGTCGACGAGATGGAAGCGGTCGACGGCGTAGGACCGATTGTGGCCACGTCCGTCCGCAGTTTCCTCGACGCCCCTCGGAACCAAGCGTTGCTGCGCAGACTGGAGGATGCTGGCGTCCTGATGCTGGCTGATCGGGACGAGCCGGTCGACGCGCCGGAGCAGACGCTGACGGGGCAAACCTTCGTCATTACTGGCACCTTGATCACCATGCCACGCGAGGCGGCCAGGCGCGCCATCGAGGCCCGTGGAGGGAAGGTGACCGGGTCGGTCAGCGCCAAGACGCGTGGTTTGGTGGTCGGCGCCGACCCGGGTTCGAAATTGGCCAAGGCGGAGGCGCTCGGGGTGCCGACGCTCGACGAGGCGGCGTTTCGGAAACTGATAGGACCCAGACCAGAATAGCTGGCACACCTATCCAGGTCGGGTCCATATAATGGCTGAAGAGCAATGAACGAGCGGATTCTGGTGGTCGACGACGACGAGGGCGTGCGCGAGGCAATCAAGATGACCCTCGAGTACGACGGCTACAAGTGTCTGTTTGCTCGCAGCGGGCAGGAAGGGCTCGACCGGGTGGCGACCGACAGTCCGGAACTGGTCCTGCTGGATGTCAAGATGCCGGGGATGGACGGGCTGGAAGTGCTGCGTCGTATGAGGAAGCGGGGCGATGTGGCGCCGGTCATTGTCATCTCAGGTCACGGGACGATCAGCACGGCAGTAGAAGCCACCAAACAGGGCGCGTTCACCTTCCTCGAGAAAGGATTCGAAGGTGACGTCCTCAAGCTGAACATCCGGAACGCGCTGGAACAGCACCGACTGAAGGCCGAGGTGCGCTCGTATCGCGAGCTGGCCGAGATTCGCCATGAAATGGTCGGGGATGGTCCCGCACTCCAGAAGGTGACTGACTCGATCGCACGAGCGGCCCCGACGAACAGTACGGTGTTGATCCAGGGCGAGAGCGGCGTGGGCAAAGAACTGGTGGCTCGCGCCATTCACCGAAACAGTCGCCGGGGCCGCGAGCGATTCATTCAGGTGAACTGCGCGGCGCTCCCTGAGGAGTTGATCGAGTCGGAGCTGTTCGGGCATGAACGGGGCGCCTTCACAGGCGCCACACAGAAGCAGATCGGCAAGTTCGAGCAGGCGGATCGCGGCACCATCTTCCTCGACGAGATCGGCGACATGAGCTTGCGGACCCAGGCCAAGGTGCTTCGCGTGTTGCAGGAGGGTGAAGTTGAGCGGTTGGGATCGGCGCGCACCATCAAGGTGGATGCGCGGGTCATCGCCGCCACCAATAAGGACCTGGAAAAGGCGATCGACAACGAGACGTTTCGCGAGGATCTGTACTTCCGGCTCAGAGTCATCCCGATTCGGGTGCCGCCGTTACGTGATCGGAACGACGACATTCCGCGGCTCGTCGAGCATTTCGCCGACCTGTTCTGTCGTGAGAACAACTTTCGACCAAAGCGTTTCACGCCGGGCGCCGTCGAGTTGATGACACACGAACGCTGGCGCGGAAACATCCGCGAACTGCGCAATACCGTGGAGCGGTTGATGGTCATGACCGCGGGCGAGACGATTGACGTCGCGGAGATCACCGGCGTGCTGCGGAGCGGGCCTGGCAGCGGCGCCACCGAGCCAGTCGCCCATCGCGCCTCGACCTTGCGCGAATTCAAAGAGGTGGCCGAACGGGCGTTCCTCGTTGAGAACTTGCGCGAGCACGGCTGGAACATTTCGAAGACCGCGGAACTCATCGATACGCCCCGGAGTAACCTATACAAGAAGCTTGAGCAGTACCAGATCTCGCAGGAGCAGGACGGCTAGATCGGACGACGCGCCGCCTTCCGGGGGCACGGTCGGCGTTTCCTGGCGAGGCGTCCGTCTGGCCAGGCGCGAGGAGTGAGCAGCCGGACTGGCTGTGCCTGAGTAGGAACGCCGCTAGACGGACGCCTCGCCAGGAAACCGGGTCTTTGACAATCCGCCGTAGAGGGACAGACGACCGCCGCGTGTCCCGTCACCTGGTGACGTGGCACGGGGAGGAAAGTCCGAACTCCAGAGGGCAGTGCGCCGGGTAATCCCCGGTCAGGGCGACCTGAAGGAAAGTGGCACAGAAAACATACCGCCCGCATTCGCTTGCTGCGCAAGCTTCGGCGGGCAGGCCCTTCGGGGCTTGCCCCGCCAGAGCCCGCAGGGCGACGGTGGGTAAGGGTGAAAAGGTGCGGTAAGAGCGCACCGCGTTTACCGCAAGGTGAATGGCAGGCTAAACCCCGCACGGAGCAAGACCAAATAGGGAGGCGCCAGAGGGCGGCCCGTCCGAAGCCTCCGGGTAGGTTGCTTGATCCCGCCAGTGATGGCGGGGCTAGAGGAATGGTCGTCGCCTGATGAGCCGCCTCGGGCGGGGAGTCGGGTACAGAATTCGGCTTATCGTCCCTCTGCGGCGGATCCTTAAGTAGATGGGGCTCTGCTCCAAACCCCGGCGCCCCGCTCCGCCTGTCTCGCGGGCGCGCAGGTGCGCGCCGTTGTTCTATTCGCACTGTCTGCATCGCTGGGACGTGTGCCCGAGAAAGGGACGGAAATGATGCGTCGTGGACTCATCGGGATGTGCGGGCTGGCGCTGGTCTGGGTCGCTGGGGGCCTGGCGGCGCAAAGTCGTTCCGGGACAGGTGGGGCGGAGGAGTCGCTCAGTGTCGAGGACTACACGCCGCGGTCTACGCTCGTCGTCCCGGAGCATCCGGTTCCGCGCGCGAAGTTTCCAGTCGTCGACGTGCACAGCCATCATCGGCCCGGCGTCTCTGGCACGCGCTGGGAGACGATCATCGGTGAGATGGACGAACTCAATCTGCAGGTGCTGGTGAATTTGAGCGGCGGGTCCGGCGAGACGTTGTCGCGAAGCGTCGAGGCGATTGCGAGCAGCGCCCATCCGGACCGGATGGTCTTCTTCGCGAACCTGAATTTCGGCCGCGGTGTGACCCCCGGATTCGGCCAGCGGGCGGCGGCTCAGCTCGAACGCGACGTGGCCGCGGGAGCCGTCGGCCTCAAGCTGTTCAAGAACTTCGGGATCAACGTGCGTGATGGGCAGGGGCAGCGGGTGAGGGTCGACGACCCGGAACTGGACCCCGTATGGGAGATGTGCGCGCGGCTCGACGTTCCGGTGCTCATCCACACCGGCGAGCCGAGCGAGTTCTACCAGCCGGTCGACCGGCACAACGAGCGATGGCTCGAACTGATCCTCCGTCCGGGGCGTCGCATGCCATCCGACCAGTATCCAAGTTTCGAGACCATGATGGAGGAGCGCGACCGGATGTTCATGCGGCACCCGAACACCCGCTTCATTGCGGCCCACATGGGGTGGCACGCCAACGACCTGGGTCGCCTTGGTGCCATGCTCGACCGGATGCCCAATGTCGTGGTCGGAACGGGCGCGATCTTGTACGAGTTGGGACGACAGCCGCGAGCCGCGCGCGCCTTTTTCGAGGCGTATTCCGACCGCGTGCTGTTCGGCAAGGACTCGTATGCGCCGGACGAGTTCCCGTATTATTGGCGGACGTTCGAAACGAACGACGAGTACTTCGACTACTACCGGCGGTATCACGCCTTCTGGAAGATGTATGGCTTGGGGTTGTCGGACGAGGTCCTCCGCCAGATCTACTACGAGAACGCGCTCCGCGTGGTACCGGGGATTCCACACGGTGGTTTCCCTAGTGTTCTTCGCCGTCAACCGGGATAAAGCGCCCGGCGGATGCGGCGGGGCTTTCACCGCGGGCTGCTTGCCATTGGCACACACTATACATGGCTATCTATCTGGTGACCGGCGGGGCGGGATTCATCGGGTCACACGTGTGCGAAGAACTGGTCTCGCGGGGCGAACAGGTGCGCGTCGTCGACGACCTGACGACCGGGCGGCGGGAGAACCTGGCCCATCTCGACGACGTGGCGCTGATCATCGGCGACCTCACGGACCCCGAGGTGGCCGACCGGGCCGCCACCGGGGTCGACTATGTCGTCCACTTGGCTGCGATCCCATCGGTGCCTGGGTCGATCAAGGACCCCTTGGGATCCAATCATGCCAATGTCACCGGTACCTTGAGTCTGCTGGTCGCCGCCCGCAGTCAAGGAGTAAGGCGTGTGGTCTTTGCCAGTTCGTCGTCCGTCTACGGCGATACCGCCCATCTGCCGAAGCGCGAAGACATGCCGCCCGACCCGCTGTCTCCTTACGCCCTGCAGAAGCTCACGGGTGAGCGCTATCTGAAGTTGTTCTACGACCTGCACGGGCTGGAGACGGTGTCGGTGCGGTACTTCAACGTGTTTGGACCACGGCAGCACCCGGCGTCGTCGTACTCCGGAGTCATCTCGCTGTTTGCGCGATGTCTTGTGGAGGACCGGCCTCCCACGATCTACGGTGACGGCGAGCAGACCCGAGATTTTACGTATGTGCGGAACGTCGTCGACGGCACCCTGCGGGCCTGTGTGGTACCCAATGCCGTGGGTCAGGTCATCAATGTTTCCTGTGGCGAGCGAGTGTCACTCAACACCGTGTTTCACACCATGCGTGCCATGAGTGACAGCACGGTCATTCCCGAATACACCGACCCCCGGGTTGGCGATGTCAGAGACTCGCAAGGCGACATCACACGAGCCCGCGAGATGCTTCAGTACGAGCCGGCCGTGCTCCTTGAAGAGGGTCTCGAAGCTACCATGGCCTGGTGTCGAGTCCAACCCTGCCAACCGACGGCCTGATTCGACGACGGCGAGAGCCGCCCCGTGGCCGGTCTGAAACGGTAGGTCAGTCCGCCGAAGTGACAGGTCCAGGCCGAACGACCAGCGTGTTGGCTCGGATGGCCTCGACCGTCACGGTGTGACCCGACTCGATGGTGACGTCCAGGTCGACCGGCTCCGCCTGCCAGAGTTCACCGCGCACCCGGACGTAGCCGCGCGGAGTCAACGGTTCGACCGCGACTCCAACCAGCCCGATCATCCGATCGATCGCCCGGCGCGAGTTCGGTTCGTATGCGGTGCGCAGCCACGGATACAATGCCGCGTCCTTCAGCACCCAGGCAATGAGCAGCGCGGTGGCACCCCATCCGGGCAGCCGTGTCCATCGATACAGACCGAACACAACCCCAACCGCGAGCAGCAAGCCGGGGATCTGATACAGAGCGTATCGTCGAAGCGTCGCTCCGGACGTTTGATTGTCTGGCACCAGTGACGATCTTACCTCCGCGATGACGGACCCCGGGTTCCGTCCACATCGCTGGGATACTGGGTGGCCTGGGCGTAGCCCAGCTTGGCAAGCGTCGGCTTGGGGAAGGGCTCGGCGCGGGGCACTCGGGATCCCCGCGTGGGGTTCGGGGCGCAGCCCCGTCTAATTACTAGAGAGGTTCGGTTAAGGCCGTGGCCCAGGACCGCCAGCGGTCGTGACGGTGCTCTACGGCCAGGTCCACCCCGAAGCAGCCGGTCAAACGCGCGCTGGTCAGCACGTCCGCGATCGGGCCTGCCGCGTGAACCCGGCCGTTTGCTAGCAGCAACGCGTGCGTGAAGCCGGGAGGAATTTCATCGACATGGTGGGTGACGACGATGAGGGGCGGGGCGCTCTTGTCCTGAGCAAGTTGGGTCAGAGTCTGGATGAGTTGTTCGCGACCAGCCAGATCGAGTCCAGCGGTCGGTTCGTCGAGGACCAGCAGCCCCGGGTCGGTCATCAGGGCGCGTGCGAGCAACACACGCTGGCGTTCACCCGTGGACAACGTCCCGAAGCGTTGGTCGGCGTGGGCGAGACACCCGACACGGGCGAGGCAGGCGCGCGCCTGTTCCCAGTCGGCATCGTCATAGGTGTTCCACCAGTGGGCCAGGGCCGCATGTTTCCCGGCGACCGCAATTTGCGCGGCGGTCAGTTTCGGCTGCATCATCCCCGCCAGTGCCGCGCTCGTGACCCCGATGCGTCGGCGCAACGCGCGCACGTCGACGCGTCCCAGTTCCTCGCCCAGCACCCGCACCGACCCTCTGGAGGGGTGCTGATAGAGGGTCACGATCTGGCACAACGAACTTTTGCCGCTGCCGTTGGGACCCAGCACCACCCATCGTTCGTCCGCCCGCACCTGCCAGTCGATACTGTCGAGAATGGTGGTGCCATCGCGCACGAACCGGACCCCGGACATGGCGAGGGCGGCGGTCGATTCTGTTGGTGTAAACACGGTGTGTGTGTCGTGCAGGCGCGGGCGTCTGGGGTTAACCGGGTTCCGGGGCCGACGGTCGTGAGACGTCGGGAGGAGCGACCGCTTCCGATCCGTCGATCGGGGCCTCGGCTGGACCGGCCACGACGCGGAGTTGCCCGGTCTGGTCCATGAGCACGGCGCCGATTCTGTGCGTGTCGGTTCGCGCGCGGATAGTGAGGTTGCCACGGGCCGTTTAGTCGTCCTTGATGGCCGTGATTAGGTCGAGTACCGCCTTCTTCCCGTCCGCGAATAGCATGACGGTGTTGTCAGCGGCAAACAACGGGTTCGGGATGCCCGCGAATCCAGGAGACAGGCTCCGCTTGATCACTACGACGGTGCGCGACTTGTCGACGTCGAGAATCGGCATTCCGGCGATGGGGCTGGATGGGTCGGTCCGAGCCACGGGATTGACGATGTCGTTGGCCCCGATGATGACGGTCACGTCGGTCTGCTCGAACGACGGGTTGATGTCGTCCATTTCCCGCAGCTTGTCGTAGTCCACGTTGGCTTCGGCTAGCAGCACGTTCATGTGTCCCGGCATCCGGCCTGCCACCGGGTGTATCGCGAACTCCACCTCGGTGCCTTTCGATTCCAGCAGGTTCGCGAGGTCACGCACCTGGTGTTGCGCCTGGGCGACGGCCATCCCGTATCCCGGCACGATGACGATGCGCCGGGCCCCGTCGAACAGCATCGCCACTTCTTCGGGTGACGTGGTCTTCACCCGGCCTGCGTAGACTTCGTCGGCGCCTTGCACCGGGCCGCTGTCCGGTCCGATGGCACCCAACAGCACGTTCATCAGCGACCGGTTCATCGCCTTGCACATGATCCGCGTGAGGATGAGCCCCGACGCGCCGACAAGCGAGCCGGTGATGATCAGGATGTTGTTGTTCAAGACGAACCCGGTCGACGCGGCCGCCAACCCTGAATAGGAGTTGAGCAGCGCGATCGCCACTGGCATGTCCGCGCCGCCGATCGGGATCGTGAGCAGGAGGCCGAGCACCGAGCCGACCACGACGAGAAGCCCGTACGAGGTCAGCTGACTCGGGTCCGCTACAATCCAGGCCCCCAGCACCAGGGCAGCGACGGCCAGTATGACGTTCAACGCCTGCTGGGCCGGAAAGTGTACGGGGTTGTCCGGCAGCATCAAGCCCTGCAGCTTGTCAAAGGCGACCAGGCTGCCCCAGAACGTCACGGAGCCGATGATGCCGGAGGTCACCGTGGCCACCACGGTCTGTGTGCCTGGGTCCGCCGTGTCTGCCAGGACCGCGCCGGCAATGAGCGCCGACGCGCCGCCGCCAAAAGCGTTCAGCAATGCCACCATCTGTGGCATCGCGGTCATCTGGATTTTGAGCGCAAGGGTGGCACCGATCGTGGCCCCCAACAGCACTCCGGCCACGATCAATACCAGCCCCTGAGGCTCGGATCCGAACACTTGCCGGTCGGCCAGGGTGGCGACGACGGCTAGCAGCATGCCGGTGGCGCCGAGAAGATTTCCGCGGACCGCGGTGCGCGGGTGCGTCAACCCCTTGATGCCGAAAATGAACAGGACCGACGCCAGCAGATAGGTGAAGTCGATGAAGACGGATATCACGACGGGCCTTAGTCCTTTTTCTTGAACATGGCCACCATGCGATGGGTGACAAGGAACCCGCCAACTACATTGATGGTGGCCAACACCAGGGCCAGGAATCCGAGAATGGTGGGGAGGGTGCCCCCGGCGGCCACTGACAACAGGGCCCCGATGATGGTGATGCCGGACACGGCGTTACTCCCCGACATCAGCGGTGTGTGAAGGAGCGGCGGTACCTTGGTGATGATCTCGACGCCGACAAATACCGCGAGCATGAAGATGGTTAACAGCGGCAGAAACGTGTCCATCGTCTCGTCAGTCCTTGTCCTTAGTCATCGGTCTCAGACAGCAGCTCGCGCACGCGGGGATGCACCACGTCGCCGCCGTGCGAGACCAATGTGCCCTGGGTGATTTCGTCCGACAGATCGAGTTGCAGTTTCCCGTCGGTGACCAAGTGCAGCAACAGCGCGGACAAATTCTTGGAGTACATCTGGCTCGCGTGGTACGGCACGGTCGCGGGCAAGTTCGTGGGACCCAGAATGGTGACCCCGTGGGCCACCACGGTCTCGTCCGGTCGTGAGGGCTCGACGTTTCCGCCCCGCTCGGCCGCCAGATCGACCACGACCGCGCCGGGACTCATGCCGGCCACCATCTCGTCGGTGATCAGCACCGGCGCCGGGCGACCCGGAATCAGCGCTGTAGTGATCACGACGTCGCTGGCGGCCACGACCCGGCTCATCATCTCGCGCTGTCGTGCGTAGAACGTCTCGTTCTGGGCTTTGGCGTAGCCCCCCGTGTCCTCAGAGGTGTCGGTGTCGAGCGGGAGATCCACGAACGTGGCGCCCAGACTCTCCACCTGCTCCTGCACCGCCGGTCGTACGTCATAGGCTTCGACTTGGGCACCCAGACGACGGGCGCTGGCAATGGCCTGCAGGCCAGCCACGCCCGCCCCGACTACGAATACACGCGCGGGAGTAATGGTGCCGGCCGCGGTCATCATCATCGGAAACATCCGGGGTAGTGTCTCGGCGGCCATGAGCACCGCCTTGTATCCGGCGATGGTGGCCATCGAAGACAGCGCGTCCATGCTCTGCGCGCGCGTGATTCTGGGTATCAGCTCCATCGAGAATGCGGTGACGCCGCGGGCAGCGAGGTCGCGCGCCGCCTGCGGCTCGCCAAGGGGTTCGGAGAAGCCGATGACGATCTGTCCCGCACGCAGCTGCGCAAGGTCGTCCAGTCCGTGCACCAGGTTTGCGCCAAGCGCCCGGACGGCCAGAATCGCCTCTGCTTCCGCGAACACCTGAGCACGGTCTGTCGCGAGGCGGGCGCCCTTGTCTACGTAGGCGTCGTCGGGGAATCCAGCCGCGCGGCCGGCGCCGGCTTCGACCAGGACATCGAGCCCCGCTTGTGTGAGCGCCGGGACGGTGGACGGTATGGTCGCGACGCGCCGTTCGCCCGGAAGGGTCTCTGCTGGGATGCCGACGATCATGGATTTTAGAGAACCGTGCCCTGGAGGAAGGGGGTACGCCCTTCCATTGTTGCTCGGAACGGCGCGATCGTACCACAAGCGGGGCGTGCTGGCAGGAGGTCGACGGGGTGGACAACGGGCGCGGAGGCAGGTACGATACCAGCGCTTAGCGATCAGCCGTCTGGACCGCAGTATCTGCGTGCCGACGAGCTGTTGTTCTGAGGGGTTCTTGGAGGTCATGGGATGAGAAACGCCAGACTTGGTGCGCTGCTCTTCACGCTCGTGGCGGTCGTTGTCATGACCGTTCCGACCTTGGCATCGGCGGAGGTGCCCGACAGCCCGACGTTCCACAAGGACATCGAGCCGATCTTGCAGCGGTCCTGTCAGGTCTGCCACCGACCCAACAACATGGCGCCGATGTCGCTGATGAACTATCAGGAGACGAGGCCCTGGGCGCGGTCGATTCGGACCAAGGTCGAGGCGCGCGAGATGCCACCGTGGCATGTGGATCCCAAGGTGGGAGTCCAGCGGT
>Ga0315338_1001649_pt1 | contig 26258 bp, 21 predicted proteins | sample ASW8metaG_FD_204518 | JGI IMG/M metagenome (GOLD analysis project Ga0315338, IMG submission 204518) | Ammonia-oxidizing marine archaeal communities from Monterey Bay, California, United States - ASW #8 | ecosystem: Environmental > Aquatic > Marine > Coastal | place: USA: California | collected... | reverse complement strand
GACGATTCCGTTGCGATCGCGTTCTTGGATGAGCAGGGCGGTGATCAAGAACCCGCTGAGTACGAAGAAGATGTCGACGCCGAGGAATCCGCCGAGCCCGCGAGGTACGTGGGCGTGGTGGACCATCACTGCGAGCACAGCGAGCGCCCGAAGTCCGTCGAAGGGTTGGACGTGGCGAAGACGCCACTTTGGTTCTTCGACGCGTGCCGCTTCGTGCCTCACGCGGTCGAGGGCAGATGCGACACCTTGTCGACCGGCGAGCCCTCTCGCGAGGAAGATCACGTCGGCCTTCGTTCGCTGGTGATCGACGAACCAGACCGTTGCGACGAACACCCCCTCTGCGACGATGATGCCGGCGGCGAGCGACCCGAGGCGATGAATGTCGCCGACGATGTCGGCGACCGTCGCGCCGACTGCGATGGCGAGTCCGAGGCCGAGCAGTGCGTCCCTGCATTCGGAGACGACGTTGACACGAAGCTCCTCGTTGGCGAGCCGCCACACCGGGATGTAGGCCAGCTGTAGCAGAACGTAGAACCAGCCAAACCCGACTGCGCCCCACGTCGAAGTGATGTACGCGCCAGCTGTCCAGGTGAGTACCAGCCAGCTCAACGAGAGCCACATGGCGACCCGGGTCCTGCCGATGGCGTTGAATGCGTGGAAGAGCGGCGCAGTCATCGCCGTGGTGACGATCGCCGGCATGAACAGCACGAGCAGATCGGCGGCGGGGAGCCAGCGCGACGAAAAGACCGTGACAATCAGGTCTTGCGGGGCAACCAGGACCGCTATGACGACCGGGAAAGCGACGAGCGCGTTGAGCCTGATCGCGCGTGCGGTCAGCAGACCGAGCAGAACCCTGTCCTCCTGAACTCTCGCGAGCCCTGGAAGCACAACTCGGTCCATGGCACCGAGCAGCAGAATCGGCATCAACACGAGGTTGTATGCCCACGCCACGAGCCCGAGCGAGGTGAGCCCGAGCGTTGCCCCGATGAAGATCGGTTGGAATGCGTCCGTCATCGCCACCAGAAGTCCAGATGCCTGGATGGGGAGGCCGACCTTGATCAGGTCGCGGTACCGACCCTTGACTCGTCTGATCTTCGGTCCGCCCCTGGCGGCCCAACGCTGAGCGAGATAGCCGAGCACTTCCTTGGCCCCGACAGCTATGGCGAGGCTTCCTGCGCCGTGTCCGTTGGCCGCAAGCGTGATGACAGTCACGAAGTAGAGGACCGATTCGCTGGTTTCGATCGCAGCGAGAACAGCGAACCGTTGCTGTCTCTGCAGGCGTGCTGACGGAATGGAACGGCTGAATCTCGCGGCCAGCGCAACGGTGAGGACTGCAACCCAGAGCGAGAGCCGATCATCGCCACGGCCGATCAGGATCGCTGTGCCGACGGCCCCGCCGATGATTGCTGCGGACGACATCGCCGCGGTCATCCTTCGAGCGGCGGCCCATTCTGAGACGGGCGGCTCGGTCGGCTGCCGGACGAGTGAAACGGTGAGACCGAGATCGCCGAGCAGCGTCGCTGCGCCGAACACGATCAGGTTCAGTGTTGCGAAGAGTCCGTAGTCCGATGGCGTCAGCCAGCGAGCGAGCAGGATCGCTGTCGCGGCGCTGAGACAGATCGTCAGTAGCTGCCGTCCACCCAGCAGGACAGCACCGCGTGTCGAACGGGTCGCCCCCGATCCATCGGATTGCATCTCGAGGATCGCCAGCTGCGCCGTCGGCTCGGAGAGCTGGGCTTGACCTTCATTCGCGTCCCGATCGAGATCGATCGAGGTCATCGCGCGTCGGCGGGCATTCGCGATGCCGCTGATTCGTCGATGCGAATCGACCGACGGCCGGCACGGCGTGCAGCGCCCTTGTCAGGCCGTCCGAACCCGTTGAGCACGGTCCAGATCACTGGAACGCCGGTACGGTCGACGGCAGCGAGCGCAGCGCCGAGACGGCGACGCTTGGTGACCTTCTTCCGTGCAACGACAATCGCAGCGTCGACCATTCCTGCGAGCACCTGTGCGTCGGAGATCGAAAGCACGTGCGGCGCGTCGATGATCACCAGATCGGCGTCGGCCTGAACAGCGCGCAACACGTCGATGGTTCTGCGACCGTCGAGAACAGCCGTGACACCGTCGCGGAGTGGCCCGGCTGGCAACACTCTGAGCCGACCCGCGGTGCCTGCCAGCGGAACCGCGACCAGAGCGGACGACAGTGGCTTGTCACCAGCGAGAACCGACGAGAAGCCTGGCTCCTGGGCAACGTTGAATCTGCGGTGAAGCCTCGGTCGTCGCAAGTTGCCATCGATGACAACCACGTCGCGGCCAGACCTGGCCATCACGACGGCCAGCTCGGCGGCAACCGTCGTCTTTCCTTCGCGAGGATCCGGGCTCGTGACGAGCACGGTCTGAACAGGCGTCGATTCGGAGCGCGCGATGAACGCGGCTCTGATCGAACGATACGCGTCGGCAGTCGCGCTGACCGGTCGGGTCAGCGTTGCAATCGCGCCAGTCCGACCCGCCAATCCCCTGTCGTGCGGAGTGGCGCCGAGCACGGGAACGCCGACGAGTTCGCGCTCGACTGTGTCGCGGGCCCGGAGCTTGTCGTCCAGGTAGTCGACGGCGAAGGCCATCGCGAGTCCGGCGGCAACACCTGCAACGGCGGCAACGATGAGCTGGCGCATCGTCGAGGTGCCGAGCGGGCCTTGGATGTTTCCGACCTCACCGAGCATCGAGGGCCCGGTGCCGGTGATCGACGACTCGAGGTTCACCTCATCGGCGCGCTTCTCGAGTTCGGTCGCGAGGCTCAGGGCTGCTTCTCGGTCGGCAAGAAGACGCGCGAGCTCGCCATCGAGTTCGTCGCCGCCAAGGGCCGCGTCGGCGTTCAGCGCGGTGTTCGGCGAAGCAGCGCTCGCGAGCACTCGATAGAACTCGAGGTCCAGCTGATTGCCGGTCCGTTCGGAGATGAGCACGTCGAGTTGCGCGACCTGGTCGTAGTAGAACGCAGATCGTTCGGTGAGGAACTCCGCAAGCGTGTTGAGCTGGGTTGAGACCTGCGCCTTCCTGAAGGCGATGTACGAGGTCGCGAACGCGTCGGCTGCAATGACAGCAACGTCGGGATTCGGGCTCTGAACCGTAATCTCGATGAGGTCAGCGACTCCGACGCTTTCGACCGTGAGCCTGGAGATCTGCTGAGAAGCCTCGAGTCCGAGCTGCTCGTGGACCGATCGCCAAACCGGCGTCGAGTTGACCTTCTTCTTCTCGTTCTCGATGGTGCGAACAGGATCGACTGACTTGACGCCAGCAACACCGAACACCCAGTCCTTCTGGGCCTCAGTGATCTCGACGGTTGCCGAAGCCGAGTACATCGGCACAACGGCATTGACGCGGCGCACGGCCATACCGAGACTGAGGGCCAGGATGATGGCGATGATCCACCATCGCTGCCAGATGATGCGAAGCAGCACGAGCGCGCCGAGGTCGTATCGATCGTCCTCAGGAATTCCGGCTCCGGGCGCGGATACGTTCACCTGTCACCCGTCGGCCCGGTGGGCTCGGAGTCAAGCCGCCCCGGCATGCACCAGACGGCTTGCGGACGTCTCGCGTTGGCCCCATCTGGCCACAGCGCGGAACACCAGAAGGAGCACCATCACCCTGATCGCGCCGTTGACGAAGAGGTAGGCGACGTTTCTCTCGACACCGATCAGAATGTGGCCGAGGTACACGAGGGCACCGACTCTCGTGGCACTCGTTGGGCTCACGAGCTTGTCGAGCCGACCAATCGCGATGCCCCACGCGAGCATGCCGAGGACAACCCCGACGTTTCCGAAGTTGAGATAGAGATCGCCGAGCATGGTGATGGCCTGTGACGACGCGTTCTCCTCCTGGTCCACAGCGATGAACGTGGTCGTGAAGTAGCGGCCCATCGACAGCACCTGGAACTCCAGGTCCAGATGGGCCGGAAGCATCGGAACAGACGAAGCAGCCGGTTGCCAGAGCGACTTTCCACCGAGGAACTCGACGTCGTTTGGAACCCGCTCATACACGACGATGATCGACGTCACTCCGCCGAATCGGCGCGACATGCCCTGCATCGTGTCGACTACTGCATCGTTCAGACCACGATCGGGGTCGGCACGGACACCGGATTCGAGGTCGTAGTCGGTGAAGGCCGAAATGGCGCCCATGTAGATGGGAACGCTCTCGCCTTCATCGAAGGCAACACGGTTTCCCTGAACGGTGAGGAACACGAAGAAGCCAAAGCCGACCATGAGCGCGACGCGCTTGCCGCCGACCTTGAAACCTGCCGCCGCCATGCCAATGGCCAAGGCGGCGATGGGGATGATGGCCGCTTCCTTGAACGACGTGACGATGCCGACCATCGAGGCCAGGCCGACCAACGTGTACAGCGGCCGACGCACCGAAGGGTTGGTGACCGCGTGGTAGCCGAGCGCTCCAAATGCCAACAAATACAGGCTCATGATGTTCTCGATGAAGCCAGACGCGATCCCGCCGAAGACCATCGCGTACCGACCGAGGAGCCCGATCGTTGCAAAGCCGAGAAGCGTTTTGGTGTTGAAGTCAGGAACCGACCGGGTCGAAGGACGTCGCCCGTCAGAGATCGCGACACCGAGCACGAAGGCCGCCAGCCCGAGCGTCGTCACGATCCAGGCCCAGACGAACGCGTCGTCGCCCGCCGCTCTGACCAGGGAGTTCTCGTTCAGGTTGCCGCGGTCAGCCTGGGTGAAGACCATCCTGACCGTGAAGTAGACGATCCATGCGAACCCAATCCAGACGCTGAGGGCGAGTCCCCGGCGCATGACGTATCTCGAGAGGAACAGAAAGAGCCCGATCTGAATCGGCAGGCATACGAGCGTGACGATTGGAAGATCAGATGAGCTCGAGCTCAGAATCGATCCGACGCCGAGTCCGCAAGCAATGGCTCCGAGCACGAAGATCGGCGTCGGCAGGGTCGGTCGCCATCGATCGACTGACGATGACGCCGAAAGTGCCGTGCCCATCTCAGCGCACCCACCGGTGAACGTGACGGACCGAGCGCGCAGATCTCACGAGTCGCGACGCGAGGCTTGCGTTGGCGGCGTCTCGCAGCACCCGCTCTGTCTCTGCGGCAACGTCGTCCCAGGTTCGGGTCGACACCGCGGCGCGACCGGTGTCGCCGAGACGCGTCAGCGCGCGACGATCGGAGAAGAGCCGGTCGATGATGAGACCAAGAGCTGCCGAATCCTTCGCCGGAAATCGAAGTGCACCGCCCCGTGTTGCCTCCGGGAGCGAAGCTGCGTCGGCGACCACGGTCGGCGTTCCGCATGCCATGGCCTCGACCGCCGGCAACCCGAACCCTTCGGCGACTGCGGGAAACACGAACAGTTCGGCCTCGGCGTACAAGGCCCTGACCACGTCGTCAGGCACGTAGCCGAGGAAGCTCATGCGTGAAGTGTCGGCCCCAGCCTGTTGGGCGATTTCGATCAGGGCGTTGGCCTCGCCGCCAGCCATCTTCCCTGCGAGCACCAGCTGCGGCACATCTCGCGACTCGCGACTCGCCCACGCTCGCACGAGGGTGTCCACGGACTTCTTCGGGTCAAAGCCACCGAGGTAGAGCATGAACCGGTCTGGAAGATCGAACGATGAGCGCAACTTCTCTCGCTCATCTTCAGGAGTTGGCTCGAGAAAGTGCCGTCCAGGTGCCTCGCTGATGACGGTGACCCGATCGGCCGTGAGCCCGAGTTTGTCGTGCAGTTCACGGGCCGCGTGAGACGAAACGGAGATGATGCGCGTCGCAGCCAACATCGAAGCAACGGATGCATAGCCGAACCTGACCCGGTCGCGCCCGCGCGGAGCAGCCACGAACTCGTCGTCCCACTCGACAGCGTCGTGCAAGGTCAGCACCGAAGGGCCACCGAGTAGCGGCAGACCACGATTCGCGGGTGCCAACAGCACGTCGGCTCCGGCGTCTTCGACCAGCTTCGGCAGACCACGCTGTTCGCGCTGCCACTCACGGCCGGCACCAACGGTCCTGATCTCGAGACCGGTCAGATCGTTCGGGAGGTCGAGCGGCACATCAGTGGCGAGGACGAGCTCGACCTCGTCACGTTCGCGGAGCGCGGCCAACAGTTCGATCGTGTATCTGGCGTATCCACGCACCGAAACGTCAGCGAGGCACCTCGCGTCGCACACGACCCGGAGCGGGAGCACAGTCGATGTCATCGGCACAGGACGCTTCCCTTGGCCAGGGCCTCGTCGATTGCGGCGGCGGAAAACAGCTCGGCCTGGGCAACCTGCGCTGCGGCGGCTAGTGCAGCTCGCCTGTGTGGATCGTCGGCCAACTCGAGAATGGCAGCGGCGAACGCGGTGTCGTCATTTGCGACAATCAGTTGCTCGCCATCGACGAGTTGGAGACCCTCGACGAGTTGCGGTGTAGCGACAACGGGCGTGGCCATCGCCATGGCTTCTGCCAGCTTCAGCGGGACTCCGCCTCGAACGTCGATCGGCAAGGCCGCGATGTCGACGGCCGAGTAGAAGTCGGCGATGTCATTGACAGGGCCGAGTGAGGTGAACCGTGGCTCTTGGGCCATTCGTCGCTCGATCTCGGCGGGAAGGTCGCGGCCAGCGATCACGAGGGCGATCGGGACATCGCTTGCGAGCAGGCGAGGCATGATCCTGTCGATCAGACGAACCAGCGCATCGAGATTCGGACGGTATGACCAGGTGGCGATCATGCCAATCGTGACCACGTTGGTTGCCGTCGAACCGAGTTCGATTGCGGCTGCTGCCGGTGTCGGAACAGTGTTCGGCACCACAACCGTGTGCGCGCTGGGAGCAATCTCGCCGAAACGTTCTGCCTCGCGAGCTGTCGTCGCCCAGACTTCGACTGCCCGTGGCAGGTATGCGCGCTCCTGAGCTCGATGGGCCAGGTGATTTGCCCACAGCCCGATCCGACCGATGAACGAACCTGCGTGCGTGGCTGCGAGGCTCCTGGTGACGTCAGTCAACACGTCGGCGGCATCGATGATGACATCGACATCGTCAGGACAGGCATCGATCCAGTGCATGCCCTGCGAAGGCAGCACCACGACATTCGACGCGGTTGCGTCAATGGCTGCTGCGATCGCACCGGAGGCACCAGCTGCGTCGTAACGCATCGCGTAGGGGTAGGTCGAAGCGCGACGACCAGTGACGCCAGTGACCACGAATCGAATCTTGCTGAGCGCGAGCCGCCACCTGGCCATGTCGTGTTGTTCGACCCTGGCACCGGCGTGCATGGCTTCGTCGCAGTGGCGACGCAGAGCTTCGGTGTCGACAACGTCGTGGAGACGATCGGCGGTCGAGAACCACAGGACGCTCGACCGTTCGCTCGCGCGTCCGACTGCGTCGAGGTTGCCCATCATGCGCAAATGGAGCCCCGTGGTTGCCGGGAGCGGGAAGTCAGGCAGAACGGTGAGGACCCTTCGGCCCTCGTTCGGTTTCACGACACCTGCGCCATCGGTTGGTCGGAACCCGAAGACGACACCGCCTCACCGACGGCCTGCTCGACTCGGTGGGCCAAAGCCATTGGCTCCCAGTCGAATGTGTGCTTGGTGAGCGAGATGTCGATCGTCTTGTCTTCGGTCAACCGGAGGATCTGGTCTGGTCTGAGCCCAGCGAGTGGTGCGATCTTCGAGGCGAGTCGCAGCGCCCGGTGACCGATGTTGACCGGAGGAACCCTCACGCCGAGAAGCTCGGTGATCATGATGAGGAGCTCTCGGGCAGGAATGGCCTCCGCCCCACCCGCTGCGTATACGCCTGGCTCGACGTCGGAGCCGCGATGGAGCGACACCAACCCCAGCAGGTCGTCGACATGAACGGGTTGAACCAGGTAGCCCCCGCCACCGATCATCACTGGAATCTTCGTCTTCGCAATGATCCTTGCCAGGCGGGAGATGTTCTGGTCTCCCCCGTGACCGAAGATCATCGTGGGGCGAAGCACCACAGCACCCCGACTCACGGCAAGATTTTCTCTCGCCACGGCTGCGGCTGTGCCGGGAGCGGCAACCGTGGCCGCAAGCTGAGCGGACGAAAACACGATCCATCGCGGTCCATCGATCCGATCAATGATCCAATCGATGCTGTTGTTGGTCAGCTGCGGGAGACACACGATCTGGTCGAACGCAGTTCCGAAGATGAGATCATCGAACGCAGCAGCATGAGAGATGACCGCCGTGTCGACAGTCGACCCGGGACGCCGAACAGCCCCCACGACTCGGTGGCCATCGGCACGCGCGGCATCGACAACGTGGCGCCCGACGTATCCGTCGGTGCCGATGACGAGGACGTTGGTCGTTCTGGCTGATGGGGATTGATTGGCAGTCACGTCAGCGCCTCCTCTGTGGTGAGACCACGCGCCGAAGCGATGGCCTCGTCGTACCACTCGTGAACTCGGTCGGCGTGGGCTTCGAAGTCGAAGACCGTCCTCGCCCGCGTCGTTGCCCCAGCGGCCAGTCGGCGGCGAACGGCGTCGTCTCGCATTGCGCCGAGAGCATCGCGAAGCGCGGTTGCGTCTTCAGGAGCGACGACCAGTCCCGATTCGCCGTGAATGTTCACCCAGTCGGTTCCGGTCCCGAGCGACGTACTGATCGCTGGCAGACCGTTGGCCATGGCCTCTGCCATCGAGAGACCAAACGCCTCTGCGCGAGAGACACTCGGCAACACGATGACGTCGTGGTCGTGGTGGGCCTCGATGACCGCGTCGTCGTCGGCGTCGTGACGCATCACGACCTTCGAGGACAAGGTCCGATCGGCCTCGATCCGCGACGAGAGTGCTTCGCGCATCGCTCCGTCACCAAGAATCGTGAGGGCAACGTCGTCGAGATCACTGACCGCGTCGAGCAACACGTCGATGCCCTTGTAATAGACGAGTCGACCGACGAACAGCACTCGCAGCGGGCCATCGAGCGGGCGGAACATCCTCGGCTCTGGGGCGACCATCCTCGGCGACACGCCGTAGGGAGCAAATCGAAGGCGGTCACCTGCTCGCTCCAGCTCCGGCGCCTCCATGAGCGTCCGACTTGAAGCCAGCACGCGGTCGGCCCGAGACATGAGCTTGCGTTGCAGCGGTCCGTACACCGGTGCCAGAGCCTTCTGCTTGCCCAGCTGAGCGTGAAATGACAGAACGAGTCCGTGATTGCCCTTGTTGGCAACGGCACCCAGCTCACCGACCGGGTTCGGTAGGTGCAGATGGACGATGTCGGCCTCGACACTCGCAGCGGCCTTCACCAGCTCGACCGACAGTGGCATCGACAACGCGCGTGCCGACTCTCGGAAGCGCTGAATCCTGACCCCGTCAGGTCTCATCTCAGAGCGAGTGTGTTTGACACCGGCCACGAGGACATCGACCTCCGCACCCCGCTTGACGCTCGCTGCTGCGAGATCGGCGACGTACCGGGTGATCCCAGCCGCGACAGGCGGATGAGCGTCTTTGAATACATGGGCAATGCGCACGCAGAACATGTCGGCCGTCGCACCGATCAGTGAACGTCTCCAACAGTGGGCGAAGTGATCAAGAAGCACCAGGTCCGGTCGATGGTCACACGTGGCATTGAGTGCGGGAACCCTCTTCAGTGGTTCGACGACGCGGTCGTCGCGGCCGCGTCATCGACTTTCGCGATATCGCAGTTTTGTCTGGGCAGTGGATGTCCTGGCATGGATGGCTGCGCTGTCGGTCAGCTGGGCCCTGATCCCAGTTGGAGGAACACAAAGTGCCGGCTCAATTCCACTTGCCCTCGTTGCCATCGCAGTGTCACTCGCTGGTTCTCTCACTGGGCTCTACCGCGGTCGCTGGCCGCTTGGCAGTTTCGACGAGAGTGCAGCCTTGATCGGGGTCGGAGCGCTCGCCGCAGGCGGGCTCGCAGCCGGGCTCACCGCACTCGGTCAACCCCCGACCGCGGCGATGATCCTTCTCACCGGCATGGGAGCGACTGCTCTGACAGGTGTTCTACGCCACCTCCTTCGCCGCAAGGACCTGCAAGAAGCACGCCCCGACGGCACCGAACTCACCAGAGCAGTGGTGTTCGGAGCCGGAATCGGTGGCGAGCTCGCAGTCAGAACGATGCTCCGCGACGCGGAGAGTCCCTTCCTCCCCGTCGCCATGCTCGATGACGATCCGACCAAGCACCGAATGCGCATCGACGGTGTTCAGGTGATGGGTGGTCGTGACGATCTCGAAGCCGTGATTCGACGGACCGACGCAACGACGATGGTCATCGCCGTGCCAAGCGCGGACGGTCGGCTCGTTTCGGAGCTCTTCGATCTCGGCCACGATTTCGGTCTCGAAGTTCGTGTTCTTCCATCAGCTGATGACCTGTTCGGACGGAGAGTGCGCCTAAACGACATTCGGGAGCTCCGCGAGTCGGATCTCCTCGGCCGTCACCGAATCTCGACCGACATCAACAGCATCGCCGGCTATCTCAGCGGCAAGACCGTGCTGATCACGGGTGCTGGTGGATCAATCGGCTCAGAGCTGAGTCGCCAGGTTCACAACTACGGCCCGGCGAAGCTTCATCTTCTCGACCGTGACGAGTCGGCTCTCCACGCTGTTCAGCTGTCGATCCACGGCCGAGCCATGCTCGACTCCGACGAGCTGGTTCTCGCCGACATCAGAGACCGCGTTCGGCTGGACGAGGTGTTCGCAGATGTGAAACCAGACGTCGTGTTCCACGCTGCGGCTCTGAAGCACCTTCCGCTGCTCGAGCGATACAGCGGAGAGGCCCTGAAGACCAACGTCCAGGCCACCGTTCACCTTCTCGAACTCAGCCAGCAATACGGAGTCGAGCATTTCATCAACGTGTCGAGCGACAAGGCCGCTGATCCGATCAGTGTGCTCGGCTACTCGAAGCGACTCAGCGAACGACTCACGTCGCACATGGACCACCTCGCACGCGGCAGCTTCGTTTCGGTCCGCTTCGGCAATGTTCTGGGTAGCCGAGGTTCAGTGCTCTCTGCGTTCCATCAGCAGGTACTGGCAGACAAGCCGCTGACCGTGACGCACCCCGAGGTTGCTCGCTACTTCATGACGGTCGAAGAGGCAGTCGAACTGGTCATTCAAGCTGCTGCAATCGGCACCGGCGGTGAAGTCCTCGTGCTCGACATGGGCGAGCCGGTCAAGATTGTCGACGTCGCTCGCCGCCTCGCTGCCCAAGCCGGCAAGGAAGCCCAGATCGTCTACACCGGCATGCGACCCGGCGAGAAACTGTGCGAGGACCTCTTCTCTGCTCGTGAGAAGAGCTCGCCGACAGTGCACACGCTCATCAACAGAGCTCTCGTGCCGGCGATCGATCCTGAGCTCGTGATGCACCTCGACCCGGCGGTCGGCACGCCGCTGGTCACCGAGCGGCTCATCAAACTCTGCGAAGTCGGACTCGAGGAGTCCAATGAGTTCGACCGACTCGATCCCGCACAGACAGCAGTTCAGACCACCGTGTCGGAAGCCACGGTGTGATGACTTGGCTTGCACTCGGCATCTCGGTCGGTGCCAGCCTCGCATTGACGCCTATCGTCATCTATCTCCTTCACAAGGGTGACGTTCTCGACATTCCGAATCATCGGTCGTCACACGCGCGCCCTACTCCTCGCGGCGGCGGCATAGCGGTCGCAATCGCCGCTCTTTTGGCGCTCGGTATTGCCTGGAGAGGCGCGAGCGGACCGGCTGTCGCTCTCGCCTTCACCGCAACGACGTTCGGCATCGTCGGACTCGTCGACGACTTCAGGAACCTCTCGGCCTACCTTCGCCTGTCCGCCCAAGTGATCATCGGAGCAATTGCGTCGCAGTTGATGCTGAGCGGTACCGAGCTCTCGCCATTGGTCACGATTGGACTGAGCGTCCTCATCGTTGTCTGGCTCATGTCGTTCGTGAACGCCTTCAACTTCATGGACGGCATCAACGGCATCAGCGTCGCCCAGTCCGGCGTCTCTGGACTTGCGTGGTTCGTGCTCGGATGGGCCTCCGGAGAACCGTTCCTGACGATCGCTGGACTGGCCCAGTTCGGCGCATCGCTCGGTTTCGCTCCGTTCAACGTGCCGAAGGCTCGCGTCTTTCTTGGCGACGTCGGCGCCTACTTCCTCGGCGGGTGGATGGCCACGCTCACCGTTCTCGGCCTGAGGGCGGGTCTACCCCCTGAAGCTGTCGTTGCTCCACTCGCGATCTACCTGCTCGACACCGGCACCACTCTGCTTTGGCGCATCCGAGCCGGTGAGGAGTGGACGGAACCGCACCGCCATCACGTGTACCAGCGCCTCACCGATCACGGCTGGTCGCACGTGCGGACGGCCATCTTTGCCGCTGGCATCATCGCCCTGTGCGCATTCCTCGGAGGGCTCGCCGTCGGAGGCAGCCTTGCCGGCCGACTGCTCGCAGACGCCGGTCTCGTCCTCGCGGTCGTCGCCTACCTCGACTGGCCAGAGGTCGAGCGCAGCCCGCGTTCCGTCACCACGTCGAAGGGCACCAGCTCCGTCACGACCTGACCGGCGCTCTCGACTACGGCCGTGAGATGGCGTTCTCGACGAGCTCGAGAACTGTGCCGTCAGGGTCGGTGAAACACACGAACCTCACCGAGCTCCCCGAGCCAGAGGGGAGCTCGACGGGGTCTGAGATGAACGACACCCCAGCGGCTGTGAGCTTGGCGACATCGGCATCGAGGTCAGTGGTCGTCAAGGCAATCCGCGCGATGCCGTAGTGGTACAGGTGCCGATACGGCGGCTCGTCGTCGTGGGGCTCGATCCACTGAAGCAGGTCGATCGTCAGTGGCTGACCTCCACCCGCGTCCGATGCCAGCCTCAGCAGGGCGCCGTTGACCCGGTACGGCGGCATGCCGACCGCCGCTGCGATCTCAGGAGTGTTCGTCGACGGCACATCCCAGAACTCCTCGAAACCGAGGAGCTCGTAGAACTTCAACGACCGCGAGTAGTCGCTGCAGTTGATGTTCACGTGGGTCAGGCCAACGATTGTCATGGGAGCCTCGATCTCATCAGCGGTACACCGAGGCTACGCTCGCCGCGCAGACGCCTGCGTTGATCCGATGGCGTCCAAAGCGAGCGCACCGGAGGCCTCATGGCAGAGCGAGAGGACCCGATGGCAGAGCGAGAGGACCCGATTCTGGCGATCACGTTTCTGTACTACCGCGACCTCGCGGCGGCCGAGGCCTTCTGGTTGCACCTCGGGTTCCCGGTTGTGATTGATCAGGGCTTCGCCAAGATCTTTCGGGTGGCAGAAGGCGCGCACGTCGGTCTCGTCGACGAGACGCGCGGCATGAACGACTGGCAGGCCCAGAAGTGCGTGCAGGTCTGTCTGCGCGTTCCCGACGTCGACACGTGGCACACGTGGGCCAAGGACGAGTCGCTTCCAGAGGTCTCGAAGATGTTCAGGAACGAAGCGCTCGGCATCCGAGCATTCGTGTTCACCGACACCGAGGGCTATCAGGTCGAGGTGCAGTCGACGATTTGACCGCCAGCCCAGGTGGCAGATCGCAGCTGGAAGATGACTGTCCCACCGACTCAGTCGGGTCGGCGGAGTCGACCTTCCGGTTTGTCAGTGGCCGGCCCCGCGGTGGTCATGCATCGAGGAATCGCCAGCCTGGATAGCTCGACTCCAGCAATGGCACATGCACGGCCAATGAGCTCGGCTCGATTGCCATGGGCTGGTCAAGAGACACCGTGCCATCCACGAGCTGGAACCCCCACGAGAAAGCCGCTACTGGCAAGGCCTCTCGCGCCATCGGATCTGAGGGTGCAAAGCAGAGATAGCTCTCTGCATGCCAGTCGAGTGGTTCGGTGCGGTCTCGCCGCGACGGGGCATCGAACAATGTCGGATTGAGGCCGTAGAACCCGAAGGGGGTGTTCAGGTCGTCGTAGATCTGCAGCGGGTCTGTAACCCAGCGCGTCTCGCCAGACGCCGGTGAGCCCATCCGTACAACTTGGATCCATCCCATGAGTGCTGCATAGCCGCGAGCATCGCTCGTCACGGTTGCCTCGCAGACCGGGAAGTCTCGCTCCCACTCCGGACACCCGATCGCGGCAGGATCGGTGCTCCGCCAGACGCTGACGTCAACGCGACTGTTGAGACCGCGCACTCGGAACGGAAGCGAAACCGCTGACACATCCACATTGCGATGGTGACACAGCCGTGCTCAATCGCTCGTCTCGGCGACCTGACTTACATCGCAGCGATCATCGTTGAGCTGCGAGTGATGCAGGGAAGCCGAGATCGAAGCCCTCACCGGCAAGCGTTGCGGCAAGCGTCTCGTGAAGTGACTTGGTGTTGAAGCCAGGAAGCAGGCCATGGAGGCGAGCTGTGCCGGCCTGAAGGTTCGGGCGATCGCTCTGGCGGACCTTGGCCGGGTCGGTGGCAATCTCGAGATCGCGACCAAGGAGCTCAGCGATCGAGCTGACGATCTCGCGAGCGTCATGACTGACGCCTGTGCCGAGATTGACCGTGAACGAGCCTGCCGGCTCCGAAAGGAGTCGCTCGAGCGCCGTGGCCATGTCCTCGGTGTGGATGTAGTCGCGTCGAGTGTCGACGTTGCCGAGAGGCAGCTCATCGCACTCGCGGACGTAGTCGAGAATGTCAGGCACGAGATGCGGGTTCGTTTCACCAGCGCCAACAGCGTTGAAGAACCGGACGACCACCATCTCGGTTTCCGGATGGTTCTGGCCATGGAATGCCATGAGCTTCTCGCCCATGAACTTCGACATTCCGTAGATGTTGTCTGGATCCGTCGTGTCAGCCTCGATGTGGGGCGCTGGTGCCGGCGCGTACACGTCCGCTGTCGACGCAAAGACAATCCTGGCCGGCTCGACGGGGCCGAGCGCGTCGAGAAGGTGCTGCGTCCCGCCGACGTTGACGTCGATCGTCTCTGCAGGGTTCGCCTTGCAGAACGGAATGAAGTGATGCGCCGCGAGGTGGATCACCCTGCGCGGCGCGACGTCGGCCATGACCTCGGCGGTGGCAGCTGCATCGCGCAGATCGAGTTCGACGATCGTCAGCCGCGCGTGGCCGGCAAGGTGATCGAGCCGGTTTCGCGACCCGACTGCGAAGTTGTCGGCAACAACGACGTTGTGGCCGCGATCGAGCAGGTTGGTCACCGTCGGCACGCCGATGAAACCTGCGCCGCCGGTCACGAGAACCGGGCCCTCGAGCTCGTTCGCCGTTGGCGAGACGTCGCTGTTGAAACCGTTGTTGTTCACTGCGAACTCCTGAAACTGACTGCTGTCATGCCCGCGCCCGAAGACGCGGCGTGAGTAGGCCGACTTCGTCGTATGCGTCGAGAAGGCGCTCGATGGCCGGCTCAGGTGAGTAGACGTCGACGACCTGGATTCGTCCGGAAGCGCCGAGCGATGCCCGACGATCCGGATCGCGGGCCAAGTCCACGGTCGCCGCGACGAGCTCGTCATCGGTCTCGGCCGCGACGGCCACGAGGTCACCCCGATCGGTCAGACCTTCGAGGCCCTCACCATTGCTGATCGCGGCTCGGCCGTACGCCATTGCCTCGAGAACTTTGATTTTGAAACCGCTACCACGCGCAGGCGGGTACAGCAGCAACGAGATCTCGCCGAAGAAGTCCTCCGGTGAGTCGACGGCACCAAGAAGTTCGGCACCTTCGAGTGGGAATCGATGGCCGAGATTCTCCTCTGATCCCCAGCCGGCGACCAGAAGTCGAGCCTCTGGTACCTGTTCGTGGATACGCGGCCACAAGTCGACGAGCACGCGGTCGGCGGCGCTGCGCGACGGATACCAATGCATTGAGCCGATGACGCCAACCACCGGATCACGTGTCAGCGGCAGATCTGGATACAGCGACGGATCGATCGAAACCGGGACGATCGCCGCTTCGATCGATGGATTGGTTGCCTTGACTCGAGCAACGATCCGGCTGGTTGCTCCAAGAACTCTGCGAGTGCTCGACAGGATCTGCGAAGTTGCGCGCTCCATCTGAAGTCGTGTGACGCGGGTTCGCAGATCGAGATCGGTCCTCTGCTCCCAGTCGATGATCTCGAGATGGTGCAGATAGGTGACCGCCTTCGGATGCTCGACGGCGATGCGCGAATTGAACAGATGCTCGACATGCACGATGTCGGCCGATGCCGCCTCCTCGTCGAACGCCAATCTGAGCGCGGCGACCTTCTCGTACTCAGAGAACGGTCGCACGAGGCTCCCGATCTTGCGTTTGAGCACGCTGGACGGATCGAGCACGAGCGGAACATGGCGCAGTCGATAGCCGTCGGCCTCTGCACCGGCGGCCGCCACTGCGACCTGGTTCTCGTCTGCTTCGGTGCACGCCAGGCAGACCACCTCATGGCCGCGGGCCGCGAGGCCCTTCACGACGACGTACAGCCACCTCGCGTCAGCCTTGCCGAACGGAAGTGGCAGAGACGGGGTGGCCACGAGAACACGCACCCCATTCCTGTCGACCGGACCACCGGCGCGTTCAACCACTCGTTGGGCCAGAGATCCATTGCGACAGCTACGCCACGGACCTCAACCGGCCTTGCCTCGTGCCGACTGGACGCACGTGTTCTGTGGATGGTCTGCGCGAGAGCGAGCGTCTCGACTACGGCCAATGTCTCGTGGAGGGCAAGTGTCCGACATCATCGCCGAGTTTCTCGTCAACGGAGGCCGTGGTTCGGCTGCCGGCGAACGGGCAGAGCGAATCACCGAGCGACTTCCGGAAGGAAGCACCGTCGTCAGCTATCGAGAGGGGTCACGCCGAGAGGCGACCCTCAAGATGATCACGTCGATTCGGCGCAATCGACCCCAGGTCGTCTACGCGATGGATCTCGCTGTTGCGCCGATCGCCGCGTGGGCAATCGGGTCACGACAGTCGAAACTGATCGTCGACACCGGCGACACCCCAAAGTTCTTTCTCGACCTCATCGGAGCATCGGCGGCTGCGAGAGCATCGGCCATCGCCCTCGAAAAGGTCGGATACGGCCGATCGAGCACGATCGTCGTCCGCGGCGAATATCACGCCGACCAACTCCACGAAGCCGGATACGACCATGTCACCGTCATCCCCGACGGGGTCGACCTCTCGATGTTCAGGGCTCACAACGTCGATCAGTTGCGCCAGCAGCTCGGTCTTGGCGATGTCATGACCGTCGGCGTTCAGGGCAACTTCACCTGGTATCCGCAGCTCGGAGGCGGCATTGGCTGGGACCTCGTCGAAGCGATCGCGAGGCGTCCAGAACTCGACATCCACGCGATCTTCATCGGCGACGGACCAGGTATCGCTGAGCTGCGGCGTCTTGCAGACGAACGCGGCGTCGGCGACCGGCTTCATGTTGCTGGCCGAGTTCCCTACAGCGAGCTCCCCCACTACCTGTCGCTGTGTGACGTCACACTCCTCACCCAGACCGATGACCCATCGAGCTGGGCCCGAACAACAGGCAAGCTCCCGACCTACCTCGCGACCGGGCGCCACGTCATCGCGAGCCGAGTGGGAACGGCGGCCGACCTCCTCCCCGAGCAGCACCTCGTGGACTACCACGGCTCGTGGGATTCGACCTATCCCGATCGTCTCGCCGAGCGGCTCTGCCAGCTCAGTCAAGACCGTCACAGGACCGTTCGGGACGGCCTCGCGCTCCGCGAGCTCGCTTTCGACTTCGACTACGACGACATTGCTGAGCAGTGCGCCAATGTCGTGCGCGAAGCGACGGTCGTGTGACGGCCCTCACCCAACACTCGCCCGGCACTCATTGGCGCCATCGCCCCGGCGTTGCTGCCGATCCCGAAGGTGGCATTCTGCTCGTGGGCGAGGATGCTCCAGGGGCATTGCTCTGGAGCCTGAAACCGGGTTTCGAGTCGACAGCTCCGACCACCACGATGAATCCTTTGCACGGAGCGACTGGTCTCATCGGTCAGCAGAACGTGACCGCCGCAGTTCGGCGTCGTCTTGCCTCGCGACACGGCGACGCACGCCTCGTCGAAGCTGTTGAGCAGCTCCGCCCTGACGCCGTCATGCTGATCAAGGGACGCGGCATCTCGCCGGCCGGCATCGCCAAGGTGCAGCAACTGGGCACGACCGTTACGTGCTATTACCCTGACAACCCTCGCTGGCGGGGCGGCGATCCAGGAGCCCGGGAACGACTCATCGCGTGTGACACCGCAGTTCTGTGGTCGGCACGCCAGGCTTCCCTACTCGCCACCGTCGCCAAGCGAGTCGAGGTCGTGCCCTTCGGCTTCGACCCGAACTGGTTCCCTCTCGCCGATCCAGGCGGCGACCGCAGCGGCGTCGCGTTTCTCGGCACCTGGTCTCCTCGACGCGAACGGTTCATGGCTGCGCTCGAAGGACTCCCGCTCACCATCGCAGGAACCGGCTGGGCTGCGAACAGCAAGCTCGGCGGGACCGAACCGATCGTCGAAGGCGACGCAGGGGCAGTGCTGCGCAACGCCGCAATTGGCGTGAACCTCCTGCATCCGCAGTGCGCAGAGGCCCACAACATGCGGACCAGAGAGATCCCGGCCTGCGGAGCACTTCAAGTCACCGATCCTGGTCTCGACGGAACACCATTCCGCGAGGGGGAGAGTTGCTTGTGGTTCACCACGCCAGAGGAACTCAGAAACCAGGTTGAACGCGCCTTCGCCGATCCGGTCGCCGCAACCGAAATGGCCCGCAAAGCTCAAGCGCTCATCGTGAATGACACCTACGAGTCACGTGGCAAAGAACTCGCCGCACTCCTCGGGCTCGGCTGAACATGCTCGCTACCGGCCTCGGGCTCTCGTCAGCTGAGCTGGTCTCGCGCGTGGCGCACGAGATCATCGCCGATGCTCCCGTGAGAGTGAGAACACGGCCATGGGGCTCGTACCTCGTCACGGGAAGTGACTGGCACGAGCACGGCACCTGGCTCGTTCATGGCCACCCCACTCGGGGACCTTGGGGCGTGCCAGACGAAGGACTTCCACTCGAATCGATCATCGCCGAGCTCGAACGATGGGGGCACCACGCCATGTCGATGTGCGCCGGACCGGTCGTCGCGCTCGACCTTCGGTCGGGCGAGACGCACTCCGGCCTCAGCCGACTCCTCGCCCTTGGGCCCCGCGTCGACGATCACACCGTGCGAACCACCACCACGACGATCCGTCCGGCCTCACCGGCCTCCCAACCTGTGCCCGACACCGCTCCCGGATTTCGGCTGTCACGGCTGGTCAGTGAAATCGAGCGGCAACTGCCCAGCCGCGGGGCGACCCTCGGGCTCGGTGACTCGACCGACGACGCGGCAATCGTGACCGTTGGCAAACACAACTGGGCGACGTCTGCGATTTGGACAATGTCCGATTGTTCGCGTGCCGTGATTCTTCATCCCCAGAATCTCGAACAGGTCCTGGGGTCGCCAGAGCTGTTCCGGAGGGTGCAACAGTCCATCGCGCCGGTCCTGGCGTGGAGAGCCGAGCGAATCGGTCGGGTCCTCTACGCACCGTTCCTCGAACGTCCCGTGCTCGATCAGATCGGCTTCGCACTCGACATGGAAGCCACGACATGAGCCAGCGACCGCGACTGCTCATGCTCACCGTCGACTATGCGCCGCAGACGGGCGGTGTTCCTCACCTCTTGAGCTCCATCGTCGACTCCACGGCGGACCTCATCGACTGGCGCGTCGTCACAGCAGCACCGGGCGATGAGACGACCGGCGTCATTCGAACCGCCGGAGTTCGTGGCCTGCCAGCGGCAGCCTGGCGCCAGCGAGGTTGGCTTCGTGATGCACCGAACTCGATGATCATCAGCGCCCACGTCTACCTGGGTCCGCTCGCGCACATCATCGGTGCGATCACAAAGGTCCGCGTCTCATCGCTCACCTACGGCCGCGAACTGACTGCGGACCGCCCTCATCAGCGGCTATCGCTGCTGACACTGAAGCGCGATCACAGGACCGTCACCATCAGTCGGAACTCCGAACGGCTGCTCCACGATCTCGGCGTCAGTCCCTCGCAGTCGGGATGGGTCGGAACTGAACTCACTCCTGGTTTTCCAGCTGTCGACCGACCGAGTGGCGTCACCCGCCCCAGCGGCCTGAACCTGGTCGCCGTGACGCGATTGGCCGAGGGCTACAAGAACCTGGAAGTCACGCTCAGAGCCGTGCGAGTGCTGGCCGACTCAGGGCTCGTCGCGAGCTACACCGTCGTCGGCGACGGTCCACGACGTCCGGCGCTCGAGCAGCGGATCGAACAGCTCGACCTCGGTGACATTGTGTTTCTGCCGGGTCGAGTATCAGACAACGACCTCGCCGACCTACTGGTCGCGTCCCACGTTGGACTCTTTCCGAGCCGCGACTCTCTGGCCGAGGGCGGCTTCGAAGGGTTTGGCATCGTCGTACAAGAGCTCGCTGCTGCAGGTTTGCCAGTTGTCGTCGGCGACGCGGCGGGCGCCAGGGACGCGTGGCGCCCGGAATGGTCGACAGTCGTCGACCCCGACGACGTTCGACAGTGGGTCGGCGCGATCGCCGCCTACGCAGAAGACGAGGCCCGTCGTCACCGCGAGGCTCTCGCGGCACACGACTTCGGGACGACGCTCAACTCGGTGAACACCTCTCGGCGTTACGTCGAAGAACTGCTTGGGGAGCCTGTCTGATGTGCGGCATCGTCGGCGCGACCGGACCACGGTCCGAATCGACAACCACAGCGCTCCTCGCCGAAATCGGTCACCGCGGTCCCGACGGCCGCGGGCTCTGGACCGCCGAAACGCGTGAAGGCAGCGGCGTCGCCTTCGGTCACGCACGACTCGCGATTCTCGACCCAACCGAGAGGTCGTCTCAGCCATTCACCAGGGGTCATCGCACCCTGATTTACAACGGCGAGATCTACAACCACGTTGAGCTCCGCAACGAGATGGAAGCTCGCGGCACCAGATTCAGTTCGGCTGGCGACACCGAGGTCGTCCTCGCCGTCATCGAAGAGTTCGGATTCGCAGGGCTCGATCGTCTCGAAGGCATGTTCGCCTTCGCGTTGTGGGACGCAGCAGATCACAGCCTCCACCTCGGTCGGGATCGTCACGGCATCAAGCCGCTCTACTGGCGCGGTGAACGTGGCGGCGGCATCTCGTTCTCGTCCGAGCTCACCCCGCTCGCAACTGCATCAACAAGCGACGTCGACCCTGACGCAATCCGCGAGTTTCTTCGGTTCGGCTCACCGATCAGCAAAGCGATCTCGACACAGATCAACGAGGTCGCTCCAGGGACGGTGATGCGGGTCACGCAGAGCGGTCTCGATGTGTCGACCTTCGCGCTCCAACGGCGGGAGATGTCGACACCGGTGGACACCATTCGTTTGACCATCGGACAACACGCTCGAAGCGACCGATCGGTCGCGCTGTTTCTCAGCGGAGGCTTCGACTCGGCAGTCATTCTTTCTGGTCTCGCCAGCGCCGGCAGGACTCCGTTGTGTCTGACCCTCGCCACCGAGCACAACCACGAAGAGGTCGAGCGTGCCAGGGCGGCAGCCGCGAACTACGGGGCCCGCCATGAGGTCGTGGCCATCGACGAGTCACGGCTGGAAGCTTCCATCGACGGGTTTCTGCGAGCCATGGACCAGCCGACGGTCGATGGCTTCAACACCTATCTGATATCGGAAGTGTGCCGCTCATTCGACTGCCCGGTAGCGCTGAGCGGGCTTGGTGGCGACGAGGTACTCGGCGGCTACCGCTACTACCGAACCGAGGACAGACTGCGGTCACTCGAGCCGTGGATTCGTAGAACGCCCGAGCGGCTTCGAGGCGTTGCTGCGCGTGTTGCATCGCGTGCGATGCAACGCTCGTCGGCCAGGCTCACCGAACTCATGGCAGCTGAAGGAACCGCTGGCCGCCACCGTGCGTTTCGGGCACTGTTCAGCGACGAAGAGATCATCGGGCTCACAGCACAGCGCCCACCGCAGTCAATCCGCTGGGACGTCGACCCCGATCTCGACGGACGCCGCCAGCTCGCCCGGCTCGATGCGATGACGTACCTGCAGCCGACCTTGCTGCGAGACTCGGACGTCTTCGCCATGTGGCACGGCATTGAGCTGCGGGTGCCATTCGTCGACACTCGAGTTCACGCCAGTGTCCTCGCGCATGGCGAGCCACCAACGAAACTCGAACTCGCTCAGGCATGGGACGACCCGTTCCTGGTCGAGAAAGCAACCGAGCCGAAACTCACGTTCCGACTTCCGTGGGAACGCTGGCTGAGCACAATCGAAGCGTCGAGCGAAGACATCCTCGACCGTCAAGACCCTTGGCATGGGCTCGTCGACGTCGATGCAGCCCGCAAGATTCTCGCCGATGGAGCAGACGACTCGGCAGAGCCGCTGCGCCGATGGAGCCTGTTGGTACTCGCTCGCTGGCTGGCTCTTCGCTCCGAGCCGCGGCTGTCCCCGACAGCCGATGTGTCACTGTCGATTCCTGGTACCGAGGCCCCAGAAGGGGTCACGGCATGAACGCAGAGCGGCCGATGAAGATCATGTTCGTGAACCCTGGCGGACAGGCGCAAGGAGGAGCAGAGCGGAGCCTCGAGGCGTTGATCGGCGGCCTTGCCGACCGCGGCCATGAACCTCTCGTCGCTCTCATGGCGCGAGGCGACGCAGCCTCATCTTTCAGCAAAGCTGGCGCCACCATCGTTGGCGTCCTCGCCGACGAGTTGCAGGTTGCACCGCGACACTCCGGGCTTGGCCGTTTCGTCGCTGGCGCCGCGGCGGCGGCTCCGACAGTGCTGCGCATCGCCAGAGACATTCGACGTCTCGCCGACCTTCACGAGGCCGATCTTGTTCATTCGAACGGGTTCAGGAGTCACCTGCTCACACCGCTGATCAAACCGTTCGGGCCCCCGGTGGTTTGGAGCCTTCGCGATCGAGCGCCGCGTGCGCTTCACCGGGTGCTCTTGCGAGGCGCAGCGACATCAGCAACGGCGATCGCGGCCAACAGTCGTTTCACCGCCGAACAGATGGCTCACCGACGCGGCAACACTCTCGAGGTGGTTGCGAACCCGGTCGTTGCCGGCGCAATATCGAACAGGCAGATAGCGCGAAGCCAGCTTGGCCTGCCCGTCGAGTCGCACATCATCTCGGTCGTCGCGCACCTACACCCTTCGAAGGGTCACGACCTGATGATCGACGCTCTCTTGCGTTGGGATGAACCAATGCGGCCACACCTGGTCATTGCAGGCGGTCATCTGTACGGCGACAGCAGCGACTACGAACAGCAGCTACGACAGCAGGTGACCAGCGCAGGGTTGTCCGACAATGTGACCTTCCTCGGAAACGTCGATGATGTTTGGCCTCTCTACTCGGCGTCTGACGTGGTGGCACATCCCTGCCGACATCCAGAGGGCTTCGGCCGCGTGATCGTCGAAGCGCAGCTCGCCGGCGTGCCAGTTGTCGCCACCGCTCATGGCGGAGTGCTCGATCTCGTCACTGACGACGACACCGGACTGCTCGTCCCACCCGACGATGCTGATGCGCTCTTCACCGCCATCGACGCCGCGATGTGGGACAGCCCGCGACGAAGACGACTGGTCACTCGCGGTCGACTCAGCGGTGAGAAGTTCGACGCCAACGCCCATGTCGAGTCGATGCTCGATATCTACCGAGCCGCACTCGGCCGCGACTCAGTTGGACTCCAAGTCGACATCGGCGCCAGCGACCCACCTGAACTCGATCAACGCCCACACGTCCTCACCTGAACTCAGCGGGGAGTTCGCGTCACCGCCGAGGACGACCGATCACCGACACGAGGTTGACCAGCAGGTCGTGCTCTTCGTGGGTGCGAAGCAGCTCAGCCCACTTGTGCGGGTCTCTGTGACGAAACGCCTGACCCTGCTTGCTGGCCACGACACCGAGTCGCTCGATGTGGAAGTGCTTCTCGAGCAACTCGATGTACTCCTCGAGACGAAGTTCATTGAACAGGCCTTCTTCAAGCCAGTGCTCCCAACCACCGCCGACTTCGCGGGCTGCCTCGAGGTAGTCATCGGGTTCGAGGAACAGGTGGTCGTACTCGAGCGCTCCGACGTGTGGGCCGCCGAATGTCGACCACAGCGGACCGAAGTACGCGTAGAAGCTGCCGTCGTCGGTCAGAACCCTGGCCGACTCATCGAGGAACATGTCGAGGTCGAGGACGTGCTCGAGTACCGACTGACTGAACACCACGTCGACTGATTTGTCTCGCAATGCGAGTTGGCTGCCGTCGGTCAGCCCGAAGTTGGCTGTCGTGCCTCTGGCGGCCGCCGCGATCTTGAGTGCCGACCAATCGTCGGGATAGGCGAAGAGATCGGCGCCGACGACGTGGCCTGCGCCACGATCGAGCCAGTACGACTCGACTTCTGGACCGCGCCCAACTCCCATGACCAGAACCGTCGCATCGTCGAGCGTGCCATCACGCTCGAGGCGGCGAAGCCCATCGTCGGGACCGAGACCTCTGCCGTCAGGACTGAAGTCATCGACCTTGAACTCTGACAGCCAGGGCGCAATGCGCTGTTTGACCATCGGTCGCGAACACATCCATCGATACGCGGGCGACACCTGCTGGAGAACCCGCCTGGGAAATCCCGGCCGCCGCTGCGCTGGAGGCGCGGTGGTCGTCTCTGCTAGACGAGTGCTCTGACCTGCTGTTTCATCGAGAATTGCATTTGCCACCCGCTCCTATCGACACGAGAGATCACACCTGTGAGGTTTTCGGGCGGTCCTGACCTATGGAAGTCGTGGGTCGCGGGGTCGTCCCGGCGTCGACTCCGCAGCCCGAACCGCTCGCCTGATCGCCTCGCTTACCGCCGTAGCTGCGAGATCGGCGACGAGGTCAGCTCCACCAACAACCTCGCCCGCCGACAACACGAACAGCGCATCTCCATCGGCGGCGGTGTGCGCAGGGTGAATGGCGCGAGTCAGGCCAGCATGGGCCAAGTCTGCCGCGCGGTAAGCCGCAGTCTTGTCGAGCGCGACGTTGGTGACGATGCAGCCAATGGTGGTGTTTTCATTGCCGCCGCTCGGAGCGTCGCCTGCAATGGCAGCCAGCTCCTCGAGCGACGCGTGCGGGTATCGCGGCTGGTCGAGCGGTGCTCGGCTTCCCGCCAAGACGTCGCCCGACGAATCGATGACGTCCCCGAGAGCGTTCACACCCATGATTGCCCCGACCACAGCGTCGCCCGATGAGGCCACTGCCCATCCCTGCCCGCCTTTCGATGCGTGCTGACGACCGCCGTGCTTACCGACCGTGCACCCGCGCCCAACGCCGACCGATCCCTCCACGGGATCATCGACCGAGGCTGATTCACACGCGGCCCGCCCAGCTTCTGGCCCGAGCCTCGCGTGCCCTGCACCGGCCAAGTCGTAGACCACAGCAGCGGAGACAACCGGCACGACGACGTCGCGAATCGCGTATCCCCTGCCATGCTCCACGCACCAGTCGACAACCCCGTCGGCCGCCGACAGCCCGAACACCGAGCTGCCACACAGCACGACGCCGTGGCACTCCTGACCGCTGGTGTGCGGTGACAGCGGAGCCATCTCTCGCGAGCCAGGAGCGCCTCCCCTGACCGCGACAGATCCGAGCGTTCCAGCTGGCGGAAGTATCACCGTCACACCCGTGTCCAGCTCGGTGTCGGTCCAGCATCCGACGAGCACGTCGGGTAGTCCCAAAGCCATGGGCGGAGCGTACCTGGCCTCCATGACACGGACCGTTGCTGGCTACGCTCACCCGACGACCGGGAGCGCCGATGCCTGAGGGCCACACGATTCATCGACTCGCCAGGGACCTGCGCAAGGACTTGACTGGCCGAACTGTCCCAGCGAGCTCTCCCCAGGGACGTTTCGCGGACTCAGCCGATGTTCTTGATGGCGGCGTCGTGTCAAAGGTCGAGGCCGCTGGAAAGCACCTCTTCGTGCATTGGCAGGGTGGCGAGATCCTGCATGTCCACCTCGGTCTGATCGGCAAGTTCAGGCCGTACCCAGTTGACCTCCCGCTCAGCGGCGAGATCCGACTGCGCCTCGAAGGCGATGAAACGGCATGGCATCTCACGGGGCCCCAGACCTGCGCCCTCGTCGAGCCAGCGATCGTCGCCGGCGTTCTCGACGCGCTCGGGCCCGACCCATTGCGTCGAGACGGCCGACGCACCGACTTCGTCGAACGGATCGCCAGGTCGAAGAAGGCAATCGGCGCGATCCTCCTCGACCAAGACGTCATCGCAGGCATCGGCAACGTCTTCAGGTCAGAGTTCCTGTTCATGCTCGGCATCCACCCTTCAACGCCTGCGAGTTCGCTCAGCGAACATCAAGC
>Ga0315338_1001648_pt1 | contig 26326 bp, 30 predicted proteins | sample ASW8metaG_FD_204518 | JGI IMG/M metagenome (GOLD analysis project Ga0315338, IMG submission 204518) | Ammonia-oxidizing marine archaeal communities from Monterey Bay, California, United States - ASW #8 | ecosystem: Environmental > Aquatic > Marine > Coastal | place: USA: California | collected... | reverse complement strand
TTGGAGAAGTTGTAAAGTACCAATAATATTGGAGTTAGCATCAAATAGTGGGTCAGAAACTGATTCTGAGACGGAAATCTGAGCTGCATGGTGATTGATGGCTGAAATTTTTTCTTTTTCAAGAATTCTCTTTACGTCGGGTGAATGGATGTTTAATTGATAAAACATGGCTTTAGGATTTACAAAACTCATTTCTCCTGAAGATAGGTCATCGATGATAACTACATCATGTCCTGCATCAATATACGCATTAACAATATGTGAACCTATAAAACCAGCTCCACCAGTTACCATGATTTTCATTTACTGTTTTCCTTCATGATTTTAAAAAGATCGAAAAGAGTATCCAGTGCCTGTTTTGGAGACATTTCGTTTGGATCTATTTGGTTTAACTTCTGGATCAAAGGGTTTAGAGGTTCAGGGAATAACTTCAGTTGTCCTGGGCTAGCCAGGCTATCTTTTTTCTCTGTTCGTGAAATCTTTGGGACCCCAACTTCATCAAACTCGCTCTGTTCTAAATTGAAAAGAACCTCATGGGCTCGATCTAGAACTTGTTTGGGCAGACCAGCCAATCGTGCCACTTGGATACCATAGCTTTTATCTGCATCCCCCGGAAGGATTTTTCTTAAAAAGATGATTTCATCATTCCATTCTTTTACTTGAATGTTATAGTTTTTTACACCCGATAGAACACGCGATAAATCGGTCAACTCATGGTAATGAGTTGCAAATAATGTTTTAGGCCCTCCTTCTTTTTCAGTTCTATGTAGATACTCTACAATCGACCATGCGATACTAATGCCATCGAAAGTGCTTGTGCCTCTGCCAATTTCATCAAGAATGATCAAGCTCTTAGGTGTGGCATTGTTGAGAATATTTGCCGTTTCGTTCATCTCCACCATAAACGTTGATTGCCCCTTTAACAAATGGTCTTGTGCACCAACGCGAGAGAAAATGCGATCTATGATTCCCATCTGGACTCGTTCTGCTGGGACAAAGCTGCCTATTTGCGTCATCAGGCAGATCAACGCAACCTGTCTGAGATAGGTGGATTTACCCGCCATATTGGGGCCTGTGATAACCATGATTTGTTGATCATGGGTGTCAAGGCAGGTATCGTTGGGGATAAACCGGTTTCCGGGGTCAATTTGCTCGATTAAAGCATGCCGACCATTACTAATATTCAAACTAGGTTCCTCAAGAATTTCTGGATGGCAATAATTATTTCTATGTGCGACTTCTGCAAAGGATGCTAAGGCATCAATTTCACTTATTATGCGCGCCATTTTTTGAATTTGCGGTCCTGCCGATGAAACTTTACATCTAATCTCTTCAAATAGTTTTTGTTCCAGCTCAATAATTCTCTCTTCTGCCTGAGTAACTTCTTCTTCGTATTCCTTTAACTTTGGAGAAATAAACCTTTCTGTGTTTACTAAGGATTGTTTCCTAATGTAATCCTTAGGAACACGATGGGCATGTTTTTTAGTGACCTCAATGTAGTATCCGTAGATTTTATTAAAACCGATTTTCAATACGGGTATTCCCGTTTTTTCTTTTTCCTCAGATTGAAGAGAAGCAATCCAGCTTTTACCCTTTCGAGAAATGTCCTTGAGTCGATCTAGCTCTTCATTGCAACCAGATTTGAATAAGTTTCCTTCTTTTAGGCCTAGAGGAGGGTCATCTACGATATTTTTTTCAATTAGATTACATAGATCTTTAAGGTTATCCCAGTTTTTCAAGTAGACGAGAAGTTGAGAGAATTCACATTTCTCCAAAGCTTTGTGGAGATTAGGAAATGTCCCTATAGAATTTTTAAGAGAAACTAAGTCTCTCGCATTGCAAACGGATAACGTGATCTTTCCTAGTAATCTCTCTAGGTCGAAAATTTTTTCTAAAAAACCACGTATTTCCTGCCTGTTCGATGGAAGAGATTTAAACTTAGAAACGATATCAAGACGTCTTTTAATTTTTTCATTGTCTACCAGGGGCTTAATGATCCAATCGCGAATTCGCCTGGCACCCATGGGTGTGCAGGATTCATCTAGAAGGCTTAGAAGAGAATTTTTTCGTGTTCCTTCACTGGATTGGATGAGCTCCAAGCTGGTTACCGTGGTTTGATCCAGCGCCATATAGTCATGGACGAAAAAGGGAGTGATGGAGTTAATATGCTCCAGCGCTGATTTTTGTGTTTCATGGAGGTAGTGAATTAGGGCGCCTGCTGCTGAGATTCCCTGGTGCATAGTCTCACAACCAAAACCTTCTAGAGACTGGGTTTTGAAATGATTCAGGAGATTTCTAAGGGCCTCGCTATGGGAGTAGGTCCAGTCATCCCAACTATGAAGAAAAATATTTTCCGATGGCAACCAGGGTTTAGGTTGAGCCATTAAAGTTTCTGGTATCAGAATTTCTTTGGGATCCAATTTTTGAAGTTCGTCGGCGAGAGGTGAGCCGGTCATTTCTTCGTTGAATTGGGTGACCTTAAAGTTTCCGGTAGAAACATCCAGGGCCGCCAATCCTATTTCTTTTTTAGAAATAAAAAGTGAAACAATTAGCTGATCAGATTTAGGATCCAACATATTATCATCCAATGCGGTTCCGGGAGTTATGATCCGAACCACTTCTCTCTTGACCAGGCCTTTTGCGAATTTTGGGTCTTCGGTTTGTTCGCAGAGTGCTACTTTTTTTCCTGCCTTTAAAAGTTTTGTAATATAAAGATTAGATGAGTGATGTGGAATACCACACATAAGAACCGGGTTGGACTGGTTTTTATTTCTCGATGTGAGTGTTATTTGAAGAATTTTCGAAGCTGTTTTTGCATCTTCGTTAAACATTTCATAGAAGTCCCCCATTCGGAAAAATAATATAGAATCTGGGTGATCCTTTTTAATCCCTTGGTATTGTTGCATCATAGGAGTTTCTTCCTGTTTGACGCGTTGACTTTTTGCTGATACGACCATTTAAGAGGTTTAAAGAGCTAGGTTTTTAAAATGAGGATGTAATTTTTCGTAGGTGGCTCGCAGGTGCTCGGGATGAACCTTAACTTCGCCGAGTACAGGCATGAAATTTGTGTCTCCCGACCAGCGTGGAACAATGTGGCAATGAATATGTTCATCATAGCCTGCGCCAGCTGCTTTACCAATGTTGTATCCTATATTGAAACCATCAGGTTCGATTACAGTTTTTAATATGTTTATGCATTCATGGGTCAATTGAGTGACTTCATTTTTTTCAGATTCATTTATTTTGGTTATGCATCCAATATGACTGTAAGGCGAGACCATGAGATGTGCGCAGTTATAAGGGAAGATATTCATAACTACAAAGGAATGAATTCCTTTAAATAAAATATAATTTTTATCATCGTCATTGGATGAGGGGAGAACACAAAAAATACATCCATCGGTTTTATCGCTTTTAATGTAATCCATTCTCCATGGTGCCCAAAGTTGCTTCATAGCAATATACTTTTAAAGGCTAATAATTACAGGAATCTGCAAGCATTCTTTCGGGAAAAACCAGTTTGAACAATTCCCGAGTTTTATTTCGCATTTTTTTTTCTTCTTGTTCAGATATTTCGTGATCATACCCCAACAAATGTAAAATACCATGAATCAGCAAAAGAATAATTTCTTCTTTGAAATCTAATCCGTGCTCTATTGCCTGAGCTTTAGCAATATCCAAGGAAACTACAATATCACCTAGAATTATTTTCTCTGGGATGCATGGATCTTCATCGGTATTTTGCGGGAAAGATAAGACATCAGTGGGTTGGTCTATACTCCTAAATTCCTGATTGAGTCGGCGAATACCTTTATCTCCCGTTAATAATATACTGACCTCTTGGTTTGGACAATCTAAATGGCCCATGATTTTTGCAATCATATTTTCAATATCATGACAGTCAATGTTTATATCTGGATGATCATTTCGTAGTAAAACACCCATTTATTAACCCTTCGAATTGACTAAGAATATTGGCTACTCAGATGTTTCTAGTTTAGAGTCAGATTGATCGTATGCTGTAATGATTTTTTTTACCAGTTCATGGCGGACAACATCTTTTTCGGTAAAATAAACGAATTGAATTTCCTCGACCTGTTTTAACAAGGTTTTGACCTGGATCAAACCTGAGTCGTTTTTATGGAGTAGGTCAATTTGTGTGATATCACCGGTGACGACCATTTTTGAGCGAAAACCTAACCGGGTTAAAAACATTTTCATTTGCTCTTTGGTTGCATTTTGAGCTTCATCAAGAATGATAAATGCATCGTTCAAAGTTCTGCCTCTCATATATGCAAGAGGAGCAATTTCTATTGCACCGTCCTCAATGAGATGGCGAACTTGACTTTCCTCTAACATATGGTTCAAGGCATCATAAAGAGGCATAAGGTACGGATGAATTTTCTCTGCAATATCACCTGGAAGAAAACCTAACTTTTCGCCTGCCTCAACTGCGGGTCGTACCAATACAATTTTTTTGAAACGACGTTTTAACAATCCTTCAACTGCCATTGCGACCGCAAGGAATGTTTTTCCTGTTCCTGCTGGTCCTATTGAGAGAACAATATCATCTGTCTTGATTGATTGAATGAATTTAAGCTGGGAGGGTCCTTTAGGTGTTATAAAACCTTTTTTGGGAGAAACAACAATACGTTCTGAAAAAATTTTTTTTAAATCTGCCTGTGGGTTTTCGGCCATCAAACGGATGGCAAACTTAACATCCCCATTTTCTACAGGCTGATCAGCTGCATGTAATTTCTCAAGTTGCCGGAAAAGGTTTTCTACTGATTCTAGCGAGGAGGGATCACCTTTTATGTCGATTTGGTTTTCCCGGGTAGTTATACGAACATTAAATTTTTTCTCTATGAGTTTGAGATTAAGGTCCTGGGTTCCGAAAATTTCTGGAATAACTTTATTATTTTCTAGAACGATTTGTTTGTTAGAGTGATTCAAATAAGACTTTTTGAAATAGGTTAAAAATCAAATCATTTTCTTGTGCCTTGCGGTGGTATCAGACTTAGAAATTCGCCACGTGTTCTAGCATCCTTCTTGAAGGAGCCGAGCATCGAACTGGTCGTTGTGTAAGAATTTTGCTTGGCAACACCACGCATACACATGCATAAATGCAAAGCTTCAATCACAACTCCTACCCCTATCGGATTGAGTATTTTTTCCAGATTTTTTGCTATTTGATTTGTCAACCGTTCTTGAACCTGCAATCTTCTGCTGAAAGCGTCAACAATTCTGGGTACTTTGCTTAGTCCAATGATCTTTCCTTTAGGTAGATATGCGACATGGCATTTTCCGATAAATGGTAACATGTGGTGTTCACACATACTGAATAGGTCAATATCTTTAACAATAACCATTTCATCGTACTCTTCTTCATACAAAGCACCATTTACCAATTCCTCAATGTTAACCCAATAACCACTGGTTAAAAACTTAAGGGACTTCTCTACTCTCTCGGGAGTATTTTGTAATCCTTCGCGGGATGGATCCTCGCCAATCTCCTGTAATATTTTTTTAATTAGGTCTTTCAACAGAGGCTCCATGGTAGACAACAAAATTACGTTCAGATTCAAAAAGTTTTACTTCGTGTAAGGTACCATTTTCAATCTTGGGTTCAAGGATATCCCAAAAATGGATAGCAATATTTTCTGCTGTGGGTATGACTCCTTCTAGGAAATCTACATCAACGTTCAGGTTTTTGTGATCTACCTTGCTCACAATTTCTTCATTGATTAGTTTTTTTAGCGCTTTTAAATCCAACACCATCCCGGTTTGTGGGTCAACTTCGCCTCTTACGGTGACCTCTAGGACATAGTTATGACCGTGTCCGTTTGGGTTATTGCAAAGGCCAAATGTTGCGTCATTTTTGTCGTCGGAAAACTCAGGATTATAAAGGCGATGGCTTGCACAGAACTCTAGGCGGCGGGTAATATAAATCATTTTACTGGTTTTCTATTTAAGATATTTTCGTTTATTATCGGTTGAATGAAACCCAGGACCATATAAGTGGAAGTTCATCGAATTAAATAGTTTTTCTACTTTGCCTCCACATTTTTCACATTCAGTCAGTGGTTCATCACTCACCTTTTGCAAAACCTCCATAACTTCTTTGCATTTTTCACATTGGTATTCGTAAACGGGCATGAAATTGCCTCCGAGACATACTAATTTGATTAATTTTGTCTAGTAGATATTATATTATATTCAAGCCTGGAAGAAAAATTAGCATTTGAGGTCCTCTTTGAAGGCTTGAAATGGGTTTGGCGCTGTCGATTTTGTCCTCTGAAGACGTTCAATGTCTTGGGAATATTTTGTTTGATGGTTTCCATTTCAACAATTGCAGAGGGCAAAGTAAGACCCCATTCCGGGTCATAAACCCCTACCAGCATACTCATAGAATCTATAACTTGAATAACAATAAACTTTTCAATGGAATGCCTTTTTTGCGCTTCAAGGGGCATCATATAGGTCGCATTCTCATTTTTAGTCCCACGACGCATAACCGCTTTTCCCGACTCTGCAGATTCGAAGGAAATTGAAAACAGGTAACTTTCTAAATCTTTAAATATGTTCTTTTTGGGAAAAACTACGATGCCGTAATTTTCATAGTTTTTGTAAAGCTGATACTCATATTCGGAGTCCGCCAATGCAGAAAATGGCAAACCTAGAAGAGTAAATAGAAGAATTGCGAAAACGGATTTCATATCAACCAAAGCGTTTGAGTTTTTAAAGAATTTCAGTTTCGCTGAAAAAATACGATAATTCAAATGCTGCGTTTTCGGCAGAATCTGAACCATGCGTTGAATTTTTTTCAATACTTACTGCGAAGTCTTTTCGGATAGTCCCTTCTTTTGCATCTTTGGGGTTTGTAGCACCCATTAAATCTCTCCAAGCGGTTATTGCATTTTCTTTTTCAAGGACCAGAAGTACCACAGGACCAGAGCACATGAACTCGGTCAGACTGTCGAAAAAAGGCCGTTCTTTATGCACATAATAAAAGCCCTTAGCTTCTTTCTGGGAGAGTTGCGCTTTTTTCATTCCAGCTATTTTGAATCCATTAGACTCAATCCGTTCTAGAATTTTCCCGATTAAATTTCGTTCGACTGCGTCAGGCTTTATAATTGCAAAAGTTCTTTCCATTTTAATACTTTCTTTTTAGATTTATTTTTTATATTGCAAAAAAAAAGGTATTTGAGCTGAGCAGCTCAAATACCTTTTTGATACTAAGAAAATTTATCGTAAAACTACTCCGGATTTTTTTATAACAAAGCCTTCATTTAAATCATCAATCCATTTCATTTTTATTGCATCATTTTTAGCAATATCCGAGCAAATATAGACACAAATTTCACAAGCCTTGCATCGGTCGACCGACACATAGGCGGATTTATCTTCTTCACTATAATTTATACAGTTTGATTCAGGACAATACTGCGTGCATAGATGGCAGTTTTTAGAAGCGCAAATGTCCTTATCAACTTCAGCAACGTAGTACATGTTTTCTCCAGTTTAACGTTATGCGGTGCTTTTAGCAGGTTGTTCTGCTTCAGACCAGCCTTGATCGATGGTGTATTGGATTGCTCCATCTAGGACCCTTTGGTTTGCTTCAAGCAGCTTTTGCTTTTTAGCAAATTTTTTCTCGATAGCGCTATCCAGAGCAGCGGTACCACCAGATACCACAATTCCCTTCCCTACAAAACGATCCTTAACAGATGCCGCTAGAGACTCAGGATCTGGGAGACCAAAGATACCCGAAATTGCTCCACACATGGCCATGTTAGTAGCCAGTTCTGTTTTTGCCAGATCATTTGCCATTTCCGTAGCAGGTAAGTAGTAGATCCGCGCTTCTTTTTCTTCCAACTCTCTTTCTTCATCAGGAGTGAAAGGAATCGGGGTCCTGCTGTTAATCAGGATGATCCCATTTTGTTTCAATCCGGTATAGAAAGGCATGGTGTAGGATTTGCCAAGGGTAATAACGGAAGGATGAAAAATCATAAGAACATTTGGGAATATGATCTCACCAATCTCATAAATCGTTGAGTTTGAAATCCGGACATAACTCTCAACAGGTGCATTACGTTTTTCTGATCCAAAGAAAGGAACCAAGGAACTGAAGCCACCCGAGATGACCACCCCGTTACTAACTATGTGGGATGCTGTCACAACACCCTGTCCACCAATGCCTGCCATTCGAATGTTATATCTCTTTACCGTGGCTGCTGCTTCTGCCATTTTAGTGTTCTCCTCCTTATTATCAGTCAGATTTTTTCTTTTTAGCTTTTTTCTCAACCTCGTCTAAATATTCTTTAGCTGCCGGTGAGATGATTTCTTCAAATCCATAGCGTTCTTTTTCGATTTCAAAGGCATCTTTCATAACGTCAGGTGTAGGAATTGAGTATTCAATATTACAGGATGTATATGCTTGAACATAACTATGCCCCACTTCTCGTGCCACCATAATTGCGCGACGTATGGTTCGCGCTACACGAGCCGGATTGGTTGGAGCCAAACGCGCAATATAATCTACGCCAGCTACTTTGGCTAATCCCAACGCATCGACTTTATCACCAAACTTACCACGTGGTGCCATTTTGAGAACCTTGCCATGGTTGGTCATGCCACTTTCTTGCCCACCTGTATTTCCATAAACTTCGTTGTCAAGCATGATGGTGGTGAATTTTTCTTTGCGGAACCAGCTATGCATCATGCCCTGGAAACCAATATCGATCAGGCCGCCGTCGCCCGCCATCACTACAACATCTTTTTTCTGATTCGGGAAGCGAACTTCTAACCCTCTTTTCAAACCAGATGCGACTGCATTAGTATCTCCATAATTACCATAGATAAACGGAACTGAGGCTTGGGATATCGCCAAACGGCCACATCCCGCTGTTCCTACAACAATAGTATGTTCAGGGTTTGGCATTCCAATGTAAGCCAGGCGAATGAATAGTGTCATTGCACAGCCAGCGCACATAGGATGTTCTTCAATCACTTCCTTGAACTTTCCCATGTCCGTAACTTTTATAGTTTGTTTGCTGCCATCTCCTTTACGGTTATTGTAAGGGCCATGTTCGACTAAATCTTTGTATTCAACAGGTAAAACATCTTTGAAGGCCGGTGAAGGTCTTAAAGTTTCAAGAGACATAGAATATATCCTTTATAAAAATGTCTTAAATAGTACTTAATTATTTAATTAACAGGCTACACAAAACTTAAGGCTAGTGTAATTATACCTGTATTTACTAGGCTAAACAATAAATCCTGTAAAAACGATTATTTCACTTCTTTACGAAACTCTTCAAGCCACTCGAGGATCATCTCTGTGGGCATTGTCATACCACCATATACCCTCGGTCCATTTTTAATTACACCTTCTGTGCGGCCATAAAGAACGGAACAAATTTCTTTGTGTAACCACCCTGCTTGATTAAACTCAGGAATCAGAATCCGTTTGGCATGTTTAACTGCCTCGTAGATGTCTTCTGTTGGAAATGGGCGAATCGTTTTGATTTTAACAAGACCGACTTTTCGTCCTTTCTCGCCTTCCTGCCTCACAGCTTCGCGCGCCTGAGAAACGGCACAGCCGGATGCGATTATGAAGTCTTCTGCGTCTGGATTGACCACTTCAATCAGGCTGCCCAGATATTTGCGAAAATATTTTGCTGATCTTTCCACAGCCGCAAAGACTTCCTGCTGCCAACTAGAATGCATGTGGTAACTAATGAAGTTGCTCTTCTGGATTGGGGCATCTCTGGAAATACGCGCAGGGGGATTTTCGTTATCCATTGCAGGCACAGCGGAGCGCCATCCATCACGAGGTGGCAATTTGTATTCTTCTGGAGTCACCTTCACAGGGCCACGTGCATGTGTGCAGAAAAAACCATCCACAGAGACAACTGCAGGTAATGTTACATCCACCTGCTCAGATGCCATAATTGCGGCAAGCGGAAAATCATAAAAATCCTGTTGATTTTCAGCGTGTAACATGATCATTCCTGTATTCAGCATGAATGACATTTCGATGTTATCAGGCTGAATAGCAAGCGGTGTATTAATAACTCGGCACATGTTCAGCATAATGATAGGTGTTCTTGCACCGGGCCAAGAACTGATTGCCTCCATACCGCGCATTAGACCAGGGCCTGAAGTTGCTGTAAGGCTACGCACTCCTGCACGGGAGGCACCTGAAATAGCAGAGAAGGTGCCAATCTCCTCTTCTGCTCGGTAATATTCTTTGATATAGCCCTCATCGTAAAGATAGCCCGCCTGCTGCATGGATTCACTTTGTGGAGTGATCGGATAGGCGATAGCAATATCAATGTTTGCTCGTCTCATGGATTCTCTGGCTGCTTCACTACCTGTAATAAATAGCTGTTCTCGGGGAAGCTCGTGAAACATTTTCATTGGGTCTACCACGGTTTGTCTTTCACCCCCTGGTACCCAATCTTCGGGTTTTCCCTCATCAACGGCGGTTCTACAAACTGAACTACCAACCACATTTGCCATGATTGAACTCCTTATTTTTTCAAAATATCAGCACTCAGAACTTAAAAAAATTCCGCTATAATTAAAATAACCATTTAAACGAGTGGGCTAAAAGGAACAGAAATGCCCTTTTTAAAGAGCCAGCTTGTTTCTTTAAAAAGATACACATCTTAGAAACAATACGGGTAACTGTCAAGCCCTAAGCCCATAAAAAATGTGCTTTTATGTGGGTTTTAGCCCATCAGTATTTCCTAAGGCTCCTGAGGTAACATTTTCTCCAGTGAACCCAACTCCTCAAAGTATTGAAAAGATTTTTCAATGAACTCGTTTAAAGATTTATCTGTGTAAAACTTTAAGGTTTTGTCTGCCAGTTCTGTCGTATGGCAAGCTTCAAAACTTGAGATGGTATCATCTTTAAATTTTATGACCTCCACTTCCCAGTGAATCTGTGAAATCTCTTCCTGAGGCCTGTTCACCGCTGTTAACCCATAGTTTTTAACGCGATAAATAAGTTGGGTTCCACCCATACCTGAAGGGTCTGAACGGGTTAGAACAAGGTTATCTTGAATAAGCATTTGTTGACTCATATTGAGGTTTATTTTTCGCGCTACTTCTATGCAGCTTTAAAGAGTAAATATCATATGGTAATATACCTGAAATACAAGATTTGTTCCATAAAACCCGTAATATATAGCCCACTGGCCGATTAAGTTGTTTTACAGCTTATAACTGAAATTTATATCTAAAAAACCATGCAACCTATTGAAATGAGCGACCCTGCTAAAATTGAAGAATTTCTCAGTAAAATATGTCTAGGTGGCAAAGGTTTCACTACTGAGTGCCTACTAGTGGATGCTTATGATGCGGGGTTGGACTACCCAGACTATTTGAAAGCAGAAGGGGAAGATCCCGATGCCAGTTATGAAGGAAAATCTCCTGCCTGGGCAAAATACCATATGCGACAGGGAAAGCGAGTTTTTATGGTCTACGGAGATGAAGGTAAAGACCGAAGGACGCATTTCTCGGAAACGCCTTGACTTGAAGAAGCATCCAAGGCATCAAAAGAAAAGTAATAACCCAATTTAACCTTTTTGTGAGTCTGTTTTGTGCAATTTGATAAGGAAACCCAAACAAGAATTTTAAGAGTTGCCTCGGATAGGCAGCATGGTCGAGATCTTGAGGAATTAGATGCGCGCATTGCGCATGTTATGGATCTCCATCCTGAATTTGAAGAAATCTGGACCCAGGGTGAAATGGCTGCTTACCCACAAGAAATTAATGGGCAGATTGTTAGTCCATTTGTGCATACCGTTTTACACACCATTGTTGATAGCCAACTTCGCACAGGACAACCAGAATGTGTCGAAAAAACTTTTAAGAGACTACGTGAACAGGATATGGAAGAACATGAGGTGCTTCACGCCATTATTGCTGTTTATGCTGATCTGCATTTTTCGAGTTTTAGACAGGGCAAACCTTTTGATCAACTGGATTATGAGAGCCGGCTTGATTATCTCTCTTATGAAGATTTACCCCCCAGCGAGGAGGACAATTAATCCGTTGCTGTATGTTTTATCCGTCTTTCCTAAAAAAATATATTAGCTATTGCAAACTGCAGGGGTAGCCATTAATCCAAAAAAGCCTATAAAATATATTTAGGGTTTTGTTTTTTTTTGAGGCTTCGGGAAGTTAGATAAAATGATGGCATATCACCCGCTCTGGTTCGTGTTCCTAGAGGACTTTTTTGATGGTTTTGCCGAGGTCCGCAGGACTTTTTACAACTTTAATCCCGCACCGTTTCATCACCTTCATTTTTTCTTCAGCAGTACCTTGTCCACCCGAGATAATGGCTCCCGCATGTCCCATGCGGCGGCCTGGAGGGGCTGTTTGTCCAGCAATGAATCCGACAACGGGTTTAGTGACATGTTTTTTAATGTAATAGGCCGCTTCATCTTCTGCCGTTCCGCCGATTTCCCCAATCATGCAAATAGCTTTTGTTCCACGGTCTTTTTGAAAAAGTTGCAACACATCAATGTAACGTGAACCAATGATCGGGTCGCCTCCAATCCCTACGCAGGTCGACTGACCAATGCCCAACGCTGTTAGTTGACCTACGGCTTCATAGGTTAATGTTCCACTACGAGAAATGATTCCGACGTTTCCCTTTTTGTGGATATGCGCGGGCATGATACCGATTTTTGCTTTACCAGGAGAAATAACGCCAGGGCAGTTAGGCCCAACAAGCCTACTCTTAGTTCCTTGCAGATATTTATAGACATCCACCATGTCCGTCACAGGAATTCCCTCAGTGATACAGATAATGAGCTCGATACCCGCATCGGCAGCTTCTAGAATAGCGTCAGCCGCAAAGGGGGGAGGAACGAAGACCATAGTGGCGTTGGCTTTAGTTATTTTTACAGCATCGCTCACAGTGTTAAATACTGGGACCTTTCCTAGAACCGTTTGTCCGCCTTTTCCGGGGGTCACACCTCCAACAACTTTTGTTCCATATAGCATGGATTGCTCAGTGTGAAACATGCCTTCACGACCGGTGATGCCTTGTGTAATCAGTCTGGTTTTTTCATCAACGAGTATGCTCATTTTATTGCCTTGACCACCTTTTGGGCTCCATCTTTCATTCCGTTACCAATAAGGAAATTAAGACCGGAGTCTTTAAGAATTTGATGCCCTTGTTCCATATTCGTTCCTTCCATTCGAACTACCACTGGAATTTTGATATGGAGTTTTTTGGTTGCAGCGACCACACCTCTTGCAAGAACATCACAACGAAGTATGCCGCCAAAAATATTAATGAAGATTCCTTTTACTGATCCGTCTGATAGAAGAATTCGAAAACCATTTTCTATCATTTCCTCATCCGCTCCACCGCCTACATCGAGAAAGTTTGCCGGTTCACCACCGGATAGTTTTATAATATCCATGGTTGCCATTGCCAGGCCTGCTCCATTGACCATGCAGCCAATATTGCCATTGAGTTTGATGTAATTAAGGTGAAACTTGCTGGCTTCTACTTCCGTAGGGTCTTCTTCATCAATATCACGGTATGTTTGTGTTTCTTTATGCCGGTACATGGCATTGTCGTCAATATCTACTTTTGCATCCAATGCTAAAACGCGGTCGTCAGAAGTAACGACTAGCGGATTGATTTCAAGCATTGAGCAATCTTCTTTTACAAAAGCGTCATAAAGATTGATGATGAAGGGGATGACAGCTTTTAATGCAGCACCTTCTAAATTTAGCGCAAAAGCAATTTTCCGTGCCAGATAAGGCTGAACCCCAATAACGGGATCTACCGTCTCTTTAATAATTTTCTCAGGCGTGTCGGCCGCCACTTCCTCAATCTCCATCCCGCCGGCTTCAGAAGCCATGATAAGAACCTGACTTGATTCTCGATCTACAAGGATACCCATATAAAGTTCTTTAACAATTGACATTCCTTCTTCGATCAACACCTTTTTAACCAAGCGGCCCTCGGATCCGGTTTGTGGGGTAATCAATGTCATGCCTAGAATGTCTCCAGCATATTTTTGGGCTTCTTGGGGAGTTTTGGCTAGTTTGACGCCTCCTCCTTTCCCGCGGCCGCCTGCATGAATTTGAGCTTTTACAACAACAACGTTGGTTCCTAATTTTTTAGCTGCCTGAGCAGCTTCAGATTTTTCTGAAATCAGAACTCCATTGGGAACTGCAACGCTGTACTTTCTTAAAATTTCTTTGGCTTGATATTCGTGAATCTTCATGGATTTTTCTTTATTTGTTGGGGAAAAGAATCCCGACTTTTATCATATGAAAAAGGAGATTGTCAAAAGAATAATATAAACCTTTCCCTATACTTTTATAATCGGGCAGAGGATAAGGAGGATGGTTGAAAAAAATTTAAATATCAGGGGAGATATCAGGCTTAATGAAGGTTTGCCGATATAAAAAAGTAAACCTTAATGTTTTTAAGGGTATCCTAGGTAATTTGCTCTCGTAGTTAACAAAATTAGGAAATTAAACCCATATATATTCAATTAAAATAATGGTTTACCAAATAATTGTTGATTTGGGTAATTAGGGTGATAAATTACAAATATACTTAAATTAACTCTTGCTGATATGTCTGAACAACTCGGTCTATTTGGGGAACCTGAGGATCAAAAACCCACCAAAACCATTAAACGAGAAACAAAGTCTCGTATTCAATATTTTGACTTGGAAACCCAAAAAAGTGCGGATGATGTGGGTGGTTGGAACAACATCCACAAAATGGGGTTGGCGGTTGGGGTGGTTTGGGACAGCGTGGATCAGGAATATTTCGTCTATGAAGAAAAAGACGCCAAAAACCTTATTGAAAAACTTCGGACAGCAGACTTGGTTGTCGGTTTTAATGTGATTAAATTTGATTATGTAGTGCTGCAGCCCTATTGCAAAAAATTTAACCTTGATTTTGACCTTAAAGATATCAAAACCTGCGACATGCTGGATGATGTAAAGAAGTTGCTAAACTTTCGCCTGAGTCTCAATCATCTAGCCGAACATAATTTGAATGCAAAAAAATCTGCTGATGGTTTGATTTCCTTGCAATGGTACAAGGAAGGAAAAATTGACAAGATCATTCATTACTGCAAACAAGATGTCCAAATCACACGCGATCTCTATTTACACGTTGAGGAACACGGTTACATCAAGTTCAAAAGTAAGTCTGGGAAAATGGTTCAGCGGGAATTGGTTTGGGAAATATCTGACAAAGTTTCCTAATTTACCGCTCTTCTGAATTGATGAATTTTTTCAGGAAGGGGAACATTGCGCCACGTTTTTCGATCATTTCTTCTCGCGACTTTTTTACAACAGCTTCATCAATGATTCTTATGTTGCGTTCTGCAGCAAATTTTTCTATACCTTTTACCACCATGCCTCGAGCGAAAGAAGGAATGCGGTCTAATCGACTTTTAGCTTCAGGTGTCCACTGAGTTTGAAATTCAACCTCTAACCCAAGTGTGTCTTCAACTTTTAAAGTGATGGTTTTGCCACCATACTTTCCAGGTTCGTAATCGCAGGAAGGATCTGGATCCATATAATTTCCGGTTTCGGCAAATGCTCTCGCACGACAGCCGGAACACATGGCAGAGAATTCACAACTGCCACATTTCCCATCAAGTTCTTTTCGGTCGCGTAACTGAATCATAAGGGGTGCATTTTCCCACAGGTCTTTAAAAGAACGTGACTTTAGATTGCCGACCGATTCTTCAATGAATGGACAAGGGGTCAAGTTGCCTTCTGGAGATATCCGGCTGTAATGCGTTGCGGCCGGACAGCCACCGGAATAGGTTCGGGTATAGACCGACTCAGGATCATTCTCATAAACAACGCGTTTGTATTGCGGTGCACATTTCGAGTTGATCATTAGCTTGCCTTTGTATTTCATCTGCTGGTCATAAAGCATTTTTAATGCTTCTTCGTAAGCCGCATTTGAAATATCGGTGTTGCCTTGCCCACGACCAGTACAAACTAGAAAGTAAAGATTGAATGCAATGGCACCTATTTTTTCAGTGAACTCAACAACATCTGGAATTTCTTTGTAGTTCATGTCGGAAACAGACATTTGAACGAGAAAATCAACGCCTACCTCATTCAGAATATCGAATGCCTCCATTGAATGTTCCCACGCTTTTTCTACACCACGGAACTTGTTATGCTTGTCGGGGTTCATAGAGTCTATGCTGATTCCGACCCCATGAGCTCCAGCTTCTTTTATTTTTTCAGCATTGACACGATTGATCATGGTGCCGTTGGTACCAAGCACAACCATAAACTTTTTGTCAGCTGCATAACGGATGATTTCGTAGATGTCTGGTCTTAAAAGCGGTTCGCCACCTGTGAGAATTAAAAATGCGTTGGGGTTGACCTCTGCAATCTGATCGATCACACGGAAACATTCCTCGGTATTTAATTCATCGGTTTTGAGTCCGCCCCGAAAATCTGCATCAAGATAGCAGTGGTCACAATTGAGGTTGCATCGCTTAGTGAGATTCCAGGATATCGAGTAAGCACGAAAATCCATCTTTTCAGGACTGATTGCGGGAGTAGATGTTAGTTCCATGTTAAATTAAAGGCCGTAGTGCCTTGGGTTAGTTTATGGAAAGTAAGTCTTTGAAAACTTTTATTTATAATAGAGGGTTTTAACAGGTGAGACAAATTTTTTGCGGGTTTATGGCAATTTTTTTGCTAATTTCTGCCTCTTGTGCTGGAAAACAGGAACAGGTAAAGAAAATAGGCTCTAAAAGTGTTTATCGCATCACCCTGTCCGATTCTTTTGGCAAAGTATCTTCAAAACTCTGGACTCTTAAAAAGATTGAAGCATTGGGAACAAGAAGAATGTCCAGTTCTTACTTTGACCGTGCCTTGAAATATAGCGGCACTGAATTTGAGGCGGTTTCCCTTCTAAAATTAATTGATCAATTTCAATTGAAAAATGGTGAAGACGCTATTTTGCTCAATTGCTTTGATGATTATCAGGGACTTCTTTCTCTTTCAGATATCCTTAGATACGATTTACATCTGGCTACAAAAATAAAAGTCAAGTTGGGTTCTTCCAAGCCAGATTGGTTAAACCCGCTTCTCGTGATTGTACCTGATGGGAAAAACCCTCCATTTGAAGAGCGATTTTTAACAGCGAATATCAGGGAACTCCAATTTGTGAAGCTGAACGATTATTACATGCCTCTAAAAAAAGTTGCCGCTATTTCTGATGAGGCGAGGCAGGGATTTGAAGTTTATAAAAACAATTGTCTGTTCTGCCACAGCCTCAAAGGTAGGGGAGGGAATAAAGGCGTGCGTCTTTTTTATGAGTATTCTTTTTCCAAATTAGAGGGACAGGAAAAGTTTTTAAATGATTTTAAAATTTTTCACGATAAAGGCAACGTGGATAAACAGGACGTCGAACAGTTTGTAACAGGCGACCAATTAAAAACAGTGGTGCATTTTTTGCTGGCCTTGAGAAAAGGTGGAGAAAGGTAAGCGAGCTTAGGATTAAAGGCGGTAAAGCCCTTTTGATTATAGGAAGCTTATAAAGCTTGAGTCTAAATATGTTTTTCTCTTTTCGGTGAGGCAGGGTCATGATATGGTTAAATCACTCTTTAGTTTTAGCTTTCCTTGGGGGTTTTGAATGTTTTTGCCGGTCACCGTTTTTTTTGCGATAGGAACAGGAATTGAACTTTACGGACTGAAATTGGTTAGTGATTCAATTAGTATAGTTAATACTATTTCATTGATCATGTTTTCGTTTCTAGTGGGTATTGTCGTTAGCCGCAGTTATGGCAACGAATGCTTTGAAAGAATCCAGCGATCCCTTAAATCATATGAAGTTCCGGCTGATGATGTTTTGAATGGAGCAGTGATGAGCCTTTGCAGTATGTTACTCATTACCCCTGGTGTGGTAACGGATACGATTGGATTGCTTATAATGATCCCTGCCACTCGCGGAATATTCAAAGATATGGCGTTGAACCTCACGCGCAAAAGAATTCAAGCGGGACAACAATATTTTTTCTTTAGAGATTAGCTCAGACGGTCAACAATTGTTAAGATTGGATAGTGCATTCATGCGCTCGAATTGCGTTGACTGTAAAATGGGATATGGCCAGTTGCTCCCACAGCCAGTGTTATGAAATCGTTATTTTTCCCTCCCCGAAACTTCAGAGACGAATTGCTGGACCTTGATGAAGCCCCATATGAGGAGGTTCGTGATAGCCTTAGTGATGTTGCCACTGTAAACCGCTATTTAAGTGGTTATCGAGTTCTTCTCCATCATGTCGAAAAATTTTTAAGGGGACATAATATAGATCGAGCCTTTACTGTGCTTGATGCGGCGACAGGTTCGGCCGATCAGCCGATAGCCCTTGCTAAACTTGCCCGTAAAATGGGTGTTCCAATTCAAATCACAGCGATCGATATCAACGCCAAAATGCTTAAAATGGCGAAAGACGAAATCCAACAATATCCTGAAATCCGTTTGGTGCAATGTGATGTTCTTGCATTACCCTTTAGAGATAATGAGTTTGATTTTGCGATAAACAACCTTTCGTTGCATCATTTTAGTTGGGATAATGCGGTCGCAATAATAAAGGCTATTTATAAATCGGCTTCTTTAGGATTTTTGATCAATGACTTGCACCGCAGCCGAATTGCGCATACGGTCATATTTTTACTAACACGGATATTTACCCGCAATCGTCTCACTCGATATGACGCCCCAGTATCTGTTATGAATGCATTCACCCCATCAGAATTTCGTCAGCTTGCAAAGCAGGCAGAAATCAAAAACTTTGAAATTTATAGGCACTTCCCCTATCGCATTGCCTTTTTAGGTCAGAAAAAATAATGGATAACGCGGATGTTGTTGTCATAGGGGGTGGGCCGGCTGGTTGCTCTACTGCAATTGGCCTAAGCAGGCTTGGTTATAATGTGGTGCTTTGCGACCAGGCTAAGTTCCCGCGTGATAAGGTTTGTGGTGAGTTCATCAGCCCAGCAGCAGACCCAATACTAGCCCGTTTGGGGGTTTTGGGTCACATAGAGGCTTTGGCAACCAAAAGATTAAAGGGAGTTGCTATTTCTTCCTATGAAGGGGAAGAACTTGTCATTGATTATCCCTATCAACCTGGACAGGTTGAGCGACCGACAAGTTTGTCTGTACCAAGATATGACTTAGATTCTCTTTTTATTGAACAGGTGAGACGGGTTGGGGTGGAGGTTCGAGAACAAAATAAAATTACCGATTTTTTGTTTGATGAGGGTTGTATTGCTGGGGTAAGGGGTTGGGATGAAAATAAATCTTCTTTTACACTTAAAGCACCATTGATAATTGATGCTGGTGGACGCAATTCGCTGTCGTTAAAAAAATTCAATTTGAAGAAAGAGTCTTCGAGAAATGCCAAGATCGCAATGGCCGCACATTGGAAGGGAGCACAAATTCCGGATGATTATTGTTATATGCATATTTCTCGTCCCGGATACACAGGTATTGCCAGAGTGAGTGAAGATAGTACTAATGTAGTTCTGGTGGTTGATTTAAATTCGATGCGTGGAGAAAACCCTGACAACTTTTATCGACATACGGTAATGAAAAATCGAGCTCGGCAAAAAATTTTGCAAAACGCAGAATCTGTGGAGCCGGTCCGAGCGGTGGAGTCTTTAGGTTTTTCAGTGAAACCCATTCCCTGTGGCGGCTTACTGGCGGTGGGGGATGCAATGGGTTTTATCGACCCTTTTACAGGCGAAGGAATTTATCTTTCCTTGCGGAGCTCAGAGATTGCAGTTGAGATTGCCGATTTGGCTCTAAAAAATTCGGATGTTTCAGTCGAATTTCTCAAGCTTTATGATAAGAAACGAAAGCAAGAATTTGAAAAGAAATTTTTATTGAGTCGGATTTTACAGAAACTTATTTACAACCAATTTTTTTGCGACAAGGTAGTGAAAATTTTGCGAGATAAACGTGATCTTGCCGAAACTTTGGTAGGAGTCATAGGGGATTTAGTGCCTGCGGAGAGGGTGGTTTCATTTAGGTTTTTATCACAGTTGGTAGGAGCGTACCCGCGGGAAAAATCTGCAGCTCATTTTGTAGGGAGAAAAGTCTAACGGCCATTCACGAGAGGCTACAAGGCCTCAAGCCTTTCTTTTATGTTTGTAAACTTCCACAATGTCGAACCACTTTTTGAAGTGGAGACGAAAGTCTGACGTCCATCCACGAGCCGAGATTCGGGGCGAAATCAAGTAGGGCAGCGATAACGCCTGAATCATTAAGTCTTTTTTCTCGCCAGCCAATCCGTTTTATCTCTTATTTATTTTTACATTTGGTTTAATGGATACTGGATTCATACTCACTTAAGATTTTTTCCATTCGATCCTTGAGACTTAATTTTTGTTTCTGGTGCTTTTTCTTTTCAATCTCTTGTTCAGGAGTAATGATTTTCATTTTATTGAACTCCTCAACTTTTTGTTTAAGTGTGATGTGCTTTCTATAAAGTCCACGAAACTCTTCATTTTCTTTTTGGACTTTTTCGAGTAATTCAGGGTCGATATTCATTTATAGCCTCCTTATTTGTATAATACTGCCCGATTGTAATTTAATTCTGCTTCTGAGGGCCGGATGTAATTAATCGTTAAGGAATCCAGATTGTTTTGAAGGTTTTTTTTAAAGTTCCGAGAAGCGATTAAAACTGCACTGGCAGCCACTGTAAGTTTTTTCAGGGGTGCGTTGTGCATATATTTTTTCCTAAGACGAGATGAGAGGAGTTCTCGGTAGGCCACTAAGCCATTCCCTACAAATGCAGTGGGTTTCTTGATTTGATCGCACAATTCCATTGGTGTGATAGCTTTATCAGGTGTTTCTCTTACGCATAAACCGTTTTTAGAGTTGTACAAAGCGGTATAGACCTCTTTTTTCCTAGCATCTAATACTGGACATATAGCGTATGGTCCGGGTTGTACCGTTTCTGCATAAGCGTCCAGAGTATTTACGGATGCAAATGGTTTCTGGGTCGCCAGGATCAATCCTTTAAGCAAACTCATTCCTACCCTAAGCCCGGTGAATGACCCCGGACCTGTGGTTATCACAAATCCATCTATTTGGTTTAATTTTGTTTTAGAGCTATTGAGTACTGCATCCACCTCTATTAATAGCTTGTCAGAATAATTCTTAGAACTATTGAGCAACGATTCAGAAATTACATCGTCATTGTCTACGAGAGCAACACTTCCTGTAGGCGAGGATGTGTCTATTCCCAATATTCTCATTGCTTCTCATTGGAGAAGGGTGGATGGGGCGGAACAGAGTGTTTTGCTGAGATGCTCCATAAATGTACTGTAAAGATAGGGGATGAAATGGTGAAAGTCAATGAAAAACGGGGATTATTATTGTTTCAGTTATTATAATAATTATTGTTTAAATTCAATAACTTATAGAGTAAAAACTAGAAAGGTTAGAACCCTATTTTAGTTAAATTTTTAAAAAGAAACTTGCTATTGTTTTTTGTGTTTTTTTATCGTTTCGATAGATCAAAATGGTAATTAATAAGAATATTACTGTAGTTTAGAGTTTAACCATTGAAAAAAATGGACTTATTCTATTGACAATATAAATAATTATACTTAAGCTAAATGTGATTTGCAGGGTAAATCTTGTTTGTAGGTTTAATTATAGCCTTTAATAACAAGATATTGAGAACATTTTTAGGAGGCACGGCATGTTCTATGAGGTGAAGGTTTTCGATGCCAAAGGTGAACTCAAGAAGGTATTATCCCCAAAAAAACTGAGCAAACGGTTTTGGAAGGATGGAGAACAAAAATTGATAGATTTTACGGATAAAGAAAAGGGCGCTGCAAATACGGATAATCAGATTTATAATAATGACGAGTTTCAATTAGAAAATAGTTGATAACTTGATAGCCCCATAAGCTATTTATTAAAAAAGGCATAGCGATATAATCGCTATGCCTTTTTTATTTCACAGTTGGTTTAATGTTTTTAGTCCTACCCATTCAAGAAATAATTTCATATAATTCCAGACTTTATCAGGCTATAGAGTTCCAAATTTGGTTAACCAAATTAAGGATTTATGTATATAACATCTTCAGATCAATTAAAGATATTTTGTGAGAGTTTGCAATCTTCTGATGTTCTTGCTGTTGACACAGAATTTGTTCGTGAAAGAACATATTTTCCTCGTATTGGCCTCATTCAGGTTGGGGGAAAAGAGGGATTTGCGGCGATTGACCCAATTATTTTGAGTGATTTAACACCGTTACTAGAAGTTTTAAAAGACCCTAAAAAAATAAAAGTGTTTCACGCAGCACGTCAGGATCTTGAGATTTTGGTACGTCTTTGCAGGCAAGTCATTCCACCCGTTTTTGATACTCAAATTGCGGCCGCACTTGTAGGTTGGGGGTCGCAAATTTCTTTTGCAAAATTAATACAAAAAGCTTTGGGCAAGCATATCCATAAGTCTGAAACTTATACCGATTGGTGCCGACGTCCTTTAAGTGAGAATCAAATTAAATATGCTATAGACGACGTACGCTATCTCCTTCCGGCTTATGAAAAACTCCTCGAGAGACTGATGCAGTTAAAAAGAGCTGGCTGGGTTGCTGGGGAGGTGAAAAATTGGGAAGATCCCGCCACGTTTGCTTTATCAGACCCACAAACACGATTTTTGAAAATTAAAAGTTTAAGAAGCCTGAATCGCAGAAACTTAGCTGTTTTAAGAGAATTGGCTGCTTGGAGAGAAAAAGTTGCTATTGCCCGGGACTGTTTGGCAAAATCCATTGTTCGGGATGAGACGTTGCTTGAAATCGCCAGAAAAATGCCAAAGGACATTAAAGAACTTTTAACTATTAGGGGCTTCCACTATAAAGAAGCCGGCAAAAGTGGGGCTTCTATTTTAAAAGCAGTAAAAAAAGGAAATGAAGTGCCTGAAACAGAATTGCCTAGGCTGGCAGACACTGATGGTTATTCAACCACACGTGGCATTGAAGAGTTGTTGTCTGCTTTCGTTCAAATTCGTTCTGAAGAACTAAAAATAGAACCTAGTGTTTTGGCCGACCGTAAGCGAATTCGGTGTTTTGCAACCCACTTTGGTCAAAAATTGAATATGGATGAAAATTTTCTTTTGCAGGGTTGGAGAAAAGAGTGCATCGGTGAACCCATGTTAAAATTGCTAAATGGGGAGGTAGGATTAAAGATCAATCCTTTGGGCCAGATTGCCTTGATACCCATTGAATAAAATTCAAATATTAGATACGAGGGCCCAACTTGTAAACTCAGGCGATTGCCTAAGTTTTTCAAGATCAGGGTCTGTTTCAATCTGTTTAAAATTGTTAAAACCAAATTGAATAGCTGTTTTCAACTTTTCTAAGCTGGCTTCAGATTGTCCAGTTAAAGAGTAATAGCAGGCATAGTTGTAATGGATATGGGGATTTTTGGAGTCTAGCACCATCCCTTTCTGTAGGGTTTTCAGCGCTTCTTCGAAATTAGAATTTTTCATATAAGCCGTGCTCAAGTTTATTGTGGCTTCTTTGAAATTTTTATTGTGGTGAAGTGCTTTTTTATAATTGATAATTGCTTCTTTATATTGTCCCCCCTTAAAACTCTTGTTGCCCTCGTTATAGTGGAAGATACCCATCTTTTTCTCTTTGTCTTTCTGGAAAACATCTTGACCGTTGCTACCTTCTTTGTGGCTGCCTTCTCTATGGCTTCCCTCAGTTTGCTTTAAGTTTTTTTCGGTATTTGAAGATATATCCTTAAAAAAGGTAGAAGTGTCCATTATTAAAAAGAGGATTAATGCTATAAGACCCAGGTAAGGAAGATATTTTGAAAATTTCATATTTTTGATATTTATGGGAACCAACGATATAATTCGCTGATGAAAAGGGTAAGACCAATACCTTTAATGTTGGCATTGTCGTTTTATATAGCACCTCATTATTTATCTTATTTTCTGATATATTATGAGCCTATCATAATTACGTTGGCAGAAAACCTTTAAAAATTTTTTGGATAACATTTATGCAAAAGATTAAAAAAATTTCATTAGCCTTAACCCTGTTTTTTTTGTTTTTATTTTTTGTGACTATGGCTCACGCGCAAATGAGTGAAAAATGTGATGAAGTTGTAAAAAATATGAAAGTGCCTATGGATAGGGCTATGGCGGTCCATAAGAGTATGCAACAGACACTTAACAGCGAGCCTATAGATAAATATAATCGCCACGTCAATATACTTGTGGGAAATCTTGAGCGCGAAGCTAGCAGGATGGAAAGATTACTTGTTGCAGCAAAGCAAAGGGGGTGTGACAAATTGGTCCAGATGATGCGGGACCATATAGTTAACACAAAGAATATTTATAATGAAATGATGGCATCAATTCAATTGCCAGCACCGAAAGAACCCCTCGGAAAACAAAACGAAAAACTTAAGTCCGAATTAGAATTCCTTATGGAAATTCATTAGGAGCTTTCCTTTCGAATTCTACCCCGCTGGGGCACAGAGGCTAATGAGTGTATAACGAGCGTCAGGCTGGCAAGGAGTTTTATGCCGACATCTGCTGATATTAATAAACCGCAAATACGTGTACTTTCCGATGACCTAGCCAACCAAATAGCGGCAGGAGAGGTAGTTGAAAGACCAGCCTCTGTGGTTAAGGAGTTAATAGAAAACTCAATAGATGCAGATGCCACCCTCATTCGTCTTGATATTGAAGGAGGCGGAAAAAAGAAGATCCGTGTCATGGATAATGGTATGGGAATGTTGCCTGAAGAATGTAAAACGGCCTTTTCCCGGCATGCCACTAGCAAAATTTCTGAGCTTAGCGACCTAGAAACCATTCAGTCTTTAGGATTTCGGGGTGAAGCCTTACCCAGCATTGCTTCGGTAGCAAAAGTACGCTGCACAAGTGCGCGCAGTGAAAACCAGGGAGGAAAATTAATTGTTGTAGAGGGAGGAAACCTTATAGAAGAAAAAGATTTTGCCTGCCCTCAAGGAACAACCATAGAAGTTGCCCAATTGTTTTATGTTACCCCGGCGCGCAGTAAATTCCTTAAAGGTGATTCAACTGAATTTTCTCATATAACGCAAGTAGTCACTCAGCAGGCACTGGCTTATCCATCTATTCAATTTCAATTAACCCATAATGGACGCGAGGTCATACAGACTCTACCGACGGATCAAATTCATTACCGGATAGCTGAACTTTTTGGAACAGATCTTGCCAAATCTCTGGTTCAGGTCAAATCAAGTTCCGGTGATTATCGATTGAAAGGTTATGTTTCTAATCCCGTCTACACTCGTTCAAATCGATCTGCACAATATTGTTTTGTCAACGGACGTTTCGTTCGAGATAAAGTAATTCTTCACGGCACCCAGCAAGGTTACAATCATTTATTGCCGAAGGGCCAGCATCCGGCACTATTTTTATATTTGAGCATGAACCCGAAATTGTTGGATGTGAATGTTCACCCTTCAAAAGCGGAGGTGCGATTTGCATTCCAGCAGGATGTACATCAATTCATCTCTCGCAGCATCCGTGAAGCCCTTGAGAGAAATCTGCAGACACAGATCGAAGGTGCCCAGCCCGATTACGATGATATAAGTATAAATGCTAGTAGTGAAAAATCTATTAATAGACCTAAGCTATCTTCATGGTTGAGTAAACCAGAAGTGATTTCTCCCTCCCAAGAAGAGAAGCTTTCAGAAGCTTTAAGGAAAATGAGCGTGTCTCATGAACTTAGATCTTTTACAACATCTCCTACCTGGTTTGACAAACCCCCAATACCAGTTTCTAACCTGATTTATTCCGAGTTTGAACCTTTGGGTCAGTTAGATAGTTCATTCATCATCATGCAAGGAAAAAAAGGCTTGTTGGTGATCGATCAGCATGTCGCCCACGAACGGATCTTGTATGAAAGATTCCGCGATGCGGCAAAAGAAAAAAAGATAGAAGTGCAAAAACTTTTATTTCCGTTAAATGTTGAATTTTCTCCTGCAGAAACCGAAATATTGACTTCGCATATCGATCGATTAAGACAATTGGGACTGGAACTCGAAAATTTTGGCAAGAACGAGTTTCTGTTGCGCTCGGTACCGGCGATTTTAAAAAATATTAATAATGAAAAACTACTGCGAGATACCATTGAACTCCTTCCAAAAGCAGGCAATGAAAATATTCTGCATGAAAAATATGAAGATGTTCTTATTATGATGTCTTGCCGCAATGCCATAAAAGTCAACCATCCCTTAAACCTAGATCAGATCCGTAAATTGATTTCTGATTTGGAA
>Ga0315338_1001647_pt1 | contig 26327 bp, 31 predicted proteins | sample ASW8metaG_FD_204518 | JGI IMG/M metagenome (GOLD analysis project Ga0315338, IMG submission 204518) | Ammonia-oxidizing marine archaeal communities from Monterey Bay, California, United States - ASW #8 | ecosystem: Environmental > Aquatic > Marine > Coastal | place: USA: California | collected... | reverse complement strand
ACTATCTAATTTATTTCTTTAATAAGGTGTTATCATTTTCATTAATAATATTAATTAGTATTTTCAAGCATTATACCTGCATAAGTCCCTAGTCTTTTCTCATAAAACCTTGGTTGCTCACATAACGAGTCTGATAAATTTCTTCTATCTTCAAATCTTCTTATATCCCAAAACTTTTCATTTTCTAATTTTTGTATTTCATCTTTATTTAAATTATGATCTTTGGACAATTCTTTTATTTTATCTAATTTCATAGATATTTTTTCTGAAGTTAGTCTTTGTCTTTTTCCAAAATTTAATAATTTTTCAGTCCTTTTTTTCCAAATTTTATTTGTTGTATCAAATAAAGCATGAAATAATTTAGTAAGTTCATTTGGCGAATTATTTTTTTTTATATATTTTTTTAATTCACTAATACCTTCATTTTCCTTAGTTTTTCTATTCATAAGTTTTGTTGCCAAAGCATTTAAATTCTCATCATCTTTCCATTTAGAAGAATTTTCATTGAGCGGTGGGCCAGTCCATATTGATCCCCAACTCAACTCTTCAATAAACACTTGTATACATGGCCAATCTGGATTTTTCTCTTTACCCGGTGGCTGAGCAAAAATACTATTTGAAATAAAAAATAAACTTAATGATAAAAATATTATTTTAATCATAAAAAAAACTAAACCTTCTTTTTTGTAATAAATCCCTTACTAGGATCGTATCCGTAAATTGCTAACATTAAAAAAAATAATAAGAAAATAAGAACAAATATAAGTGATGTTTCATTTAATTGCCCATAAAGAGAAAATCGTATAAGTTCCACTGCGTGAGTAAATGGATTATAAGAACAAAAATAAAATAAAATTTCACTAGATTCTCTAATTTTCCATAAAGGGTATAATGCAGAAGAAGCAAAAAACATTGGAAAGATTACAAAATTCATAACTCCTGCAAAATTTTCTAATTGTTTAATTGCAGACGATAAAAACATTCCTAAAGCGCCTAACATCATGCCAGATAGAAAAAGCGCGGGGAGAACAGTTAGGTACCCAATCATTGGCGGTTCTATATCCCAAAATAATGCAATCATTAAAAAAGCAAACACTTGGAGAATACTTACAGACACCCCGGCCACTAATTTTGAAATTAGCAAAAAAGATCGGGGAAATGGGCTTACAAGTAAAGTACGCATACTTCCCATTTCTCTATCATAAACCATCGAAAGAGAACTTTGCATACCATTAAATAATTGAATCATTGCTATTAGTCCAGCAGCTATATAAAGTTCGTAGGGGACTAAAGATATAGGGTAGGGCCAATTTTCTGGCTGGCCTAATGGTCGGCTGATTCCTAGAAAAGAACGAAAACCCACAGCAAATATTGCTAGCCAAACTAAAGGTCTAACTAAGGCTGAAAAAAATCTTTCTCTTTGATAAAAAAATCTTAAAGACTCTCTAAATACAATCCCTTTAAAACACAAATAATACTGAAAAATAGTCATAATTACTTTTTGGTTAAATGATCAAATGCGTTTGATACATTTTTAGTTTTTGTTATTTTTAAAACATTTTTTACGGTATTGTGAATCATAATTTTCCCTTTATGCATTATTATAAGATTACCTTCTATATCAACTTCATCAATTAAGTGAGTTGCCCAAAGCACAGCTAATTTTTTTTCTTTACATAAACTTTTTACATGTTTAACAATAAGTTTTCTACTTTCTATATCTACACCAACTGTTGGCTCATCTAATAAAAGAAGTTTAGGATTATGCATAAGCGCTCTTACAATTTCTACCCTCCTTCTTTGTCCTCCACTTAATTCGCGTACTTTTTTTTTTAAAATATTTTCCATTTTTTGTCTTTCTAATTCTATAAGTGCATTATTAAGAGCTAATTTTGTTCTCATTCCATGAAGAGATGCGTGGTATTGTAGATTTTGTTCAACAGTTAAATCTAAATCAACTGTCGGTTGTTGAAAAACTACGCCTATCTTTGCTAAAGCTTTAGTCGGATTTTTTTTTACATTGTGTGAAAAAATATCAATTAATCCAGTTTGATTATCATATAATCTTGTAATTAAAGAAAATAAAGTTGTTTTTCCAGCTCCATTTAAACCCAATAATATTGAATAATCTCCTTCTTTCAAAGTAAGTTTTACATTATCTAAAGCTCTAAAATTCCCAAAATTATGATTTAAAGTTTCTATAGTTAAAGCTGATGAATTCATATTAATTATTCAGAAAAAATTTTTTACTCCTTAATAGCAACGCCCCAAGGATACCTACCAACTGGAATAGATTTAATTACTTTTCTTTTATCAATATCTATTACAGAAATATCATTACTTACTCCATTTGTTGTATAAAGTTTTGTACCATCGGTATTAATCATCAAATTCCAAACTCTTTGTCCTGTTAAAATATATTTTTCAACTTGTAATGTTTTCATATTTACAATAGCAATTCTATTTGCGGGTCCTAGCGCTACATAAGCCAATTGCCTTTTGTCATCTAGTCTAATTCCAACAGGCTGGATTGACTCTTTAGAAAGACCTGGAATTTTAAACTCTATTTTTTTAATTATTTCAAGTTGTGTTGTATCAATGATGCTAATAGTTCCTCCAATTTCAGATGATACCCAGACAAATTTTCCATCACTAGTATACTGAGCTACTCTTGGACGGGAATCTACTAAAACATTGGCTTTAATTTCAAGTGTACTTGTATCAATAAAATGAGCCATGTTTGTAGTTTCAGAGGTATTAACTAAAGTTTTTCCATCTGGACTTAATCCCATGCCTTCAGGCTCAACACCGACTGGAATTTCCTTAACAACTTTTTTTCCTAAATAATCAACGACTGTTACCATATTATCATCTTCATTAGCAACATAAATAAATTTACCAGCATCATCCATTACAATTAGTTCTGGATCAGGACCGGACGGTAAATAGTAATCAACTTCTAAACTGTCAACATCTACAACTGTTATTCTGTTATCATCACTTGTACAAATTATTATTTTTTTTTTATCTTTACTAAGAATTATGCCTCTGGGTCTGTGACCAACTTTAACTGTTTTAATAACTTCTAAAGAATCTCCATCTATAACAGATATGTTATGATCTTTCTCGTTTGATACATATATTGTTTCAGCAAGTAGAATCTTTTGTATCAAAATTAAGAAAACAATTAATAATTTTTTTTTTATCATTTTTTTATATCTAACAAATTAAAATATATTTTTTATTAATTAATTTAATTTACACTTAGTATCTGGTTCATCAATTCCTAAAGTATCTAATTCTGTTCTAGGATGCACAAAACCTTCTTGTGGTGAAACAGAGACTAAAGCTCTTGGGGTTACTAATAAAATAGGTTGTCGAAGTTGACCATTCCATTTTCTAAAACTAACTGGTTTTCCTTTATATGCTGCTAAATTAAATTTTTCATCCATAATTTTGTCTATAAGCACATTACTATCTAGTGATTTGCTTCTAGTAATTGCTTCTCCTAGTGTTCTAACTCCTACCCAAGAATTAAAATCTAAGTTTGTCATAAGTCTTTTAGAATCTTTTAAAAATCTGCTTTGCATTTGATTTCCACCCCATTGTTCATGTGCAAAATGCCATGATGTTGGCTTTAAAACTTCACCACCAACAACAATTGTTGGTTTCCATGTTCTATAGGGTATATAATCACCAAAACTATTACCAGAATCTCCAAAAGTATTGCCTTCATCTGCTAGAACTATAACTTCATATTTTTCACCTTGCGTAAATTTCACAATTTCAAGATCTGCGGTTCTTCTAAAGTCATGGGTAAAATCCCATACTTTTTCATTAATTACTTTTAAACCAAATCTTTTTGATGAGATTTTAATAGAATCTGAGAATTGCTTATCTCTTTCATTAACGCCTGATATTAATAGTAGTTTAGTCCAATTTTTCTTTTTTAAAAATTGAATTAAGGCGTCAGTAGCCATTCTATAACTCGGTGCTGTATGTAAAACATTCTTATGACAATTTTCATTTCTTATATCATTATCTTTTAGAGATGCATTAATTATAATTGCATCTTCCATCAAGTCAGACGATAGTATTTTCACAAAATCGTCTTTTGAAACATTGGTGATAAAAAATTTATAATTATTTTTTCTAAATCCTTCAAAAATTTCTTTTGCTGACTCGTTAGACATTATATTTTGTTCTATCAGTTCGAATTTTTGATTAGTAAATTTTCCAGTAGTATTATTATCTTTAATTCCCATTCTGCTACCTAAAGTACCGTTATTTTTTATTTCAGGATTAATTGAATAAATTGTTGGTGCTCTTTCAATAATCCTATTCAAATGAACTATTTTAATTTGTTGAATATTGTCAGATTTAACTGGAAATATTAAATTACAAAATAAAAAAAATAATAAGAAAAATTTTTTCATACTTTACTTTAAGAATTAGTTACTTAGGAAACAATAAGTAATTTTTTTTTTGTATGAAGAGTTATTCATTATATGAATATTTAAAAAATTATTCATGTATTGAATAAATTAAAAAAAAAATTATTATTCTTTATAGTTTTATGAAACCTTTATTAAGATGGTGGCTATTTATTAGTCTTACAATTGTTGTAACCTTTGCCTTTTATTACTTTGGGCTTTTTTCAGAAGTATGGGATAAAGATAGGACAAAACTATCCTTTTTAATAATGATTCTATTTTTCTTTACCTCTATTCATTGTGGCAAAGAAACAATCAAAGTATCTAAAGCTTTGGAAGGTGACACCACAGAAACAGAAATTAAAAAAACAGACTGGAGAGGTAATCAGGAAGTTGGATGGTTTATATCTGATTTTGTTTTAACAATTGGAATGATTGGAACAGTATCAGGTTTCTTACTCATGTTAACAGGTGCTTTTGCAGGAATAGATCTAACTGACGAAGTTGCAATGAAAAATGTTTTAGAAAAAATGTCAAAAGGAATGTCGACTGCTCTTTACACAACTTTATTTGGTCTTATTTGTGGTAGTTTACTGAAAATACAATATTTTAGTCTAGGAAGAGCTACAGATATTTTAATTGGACCAATTGATAATAAATCTTAGAAAGAATAATGCAACGTAGATATCATACAAATCTTCCTTTTCTTGACTTATTATTTAATGTTTTAATTGGTTTTGTTTTTTTATTCATTGTTTCTTTTCTATTAATTAATCCAATTGCTAAAAGAGCAGATATAGAAGTTAAAGCAGAATTTCTAATTACTGTATTTTGGCCTGATAATTTAGAAGATGATGTGGATATTTATGTAGAGGATCCTGCTGGAAATTTAGTTTGGTTTAAATCTCGTGAACCAGGGTTAATGCACTTAGATAGAGATGATTTAGGAAAAAGAAATGATGAAGTTGTAACTGCAGCAGGAACAATATTATTTCCTGAAAATAGAGAAATTGTTACCTTACGTGGTATTGTGCCTGGTGAATATGTAGTTAATGTCCATTGTTATTTTAAAGTTGGCTCAGATCCAGTGCCAGTAACAATTCAGATAGATAAAATTAACCCTTATTCTGTTGTTTTACGAGAAATAGTTGATTTATCAAATAAGGGTGAAGAAATTACGGTAACAAGGTTTAGTGTTAACTCAAAAGGCGAGGTAACAAATGTAAATAAACTTCCTAAAAGATTGGTGCAAGAATGGCAGAAGGGATAATTGGTTTATCATCAAGTTTTCTACTTTTAGTAGCCTTAATACTTTGGTTAATTATTATTTCCAAAGGAAAATTTTGGATAATAAAAAGTATTGTTATAACTATTGCTACTTTATTTTCTATAGTTGTGCTTCTTTCATTAAAAGATTTTATTGGTTGGCCAAGTAAATCGACATTGCCTCAAGAATTTCAATTACACTGGGCAATAGTTGATGAACCTGACAAAATTAAAAATACTGAGGGTGCTATATATATGTGGATTACTAAATTAGATAATGAAAATAAAAATAAAGATTTACCAAGAGCATATAAAATTAATTATACAAGAAAAAATCACGAAGAAATTATGAAAGGATTGATTAGTTTGGGAGATGGTATTCAACAAAAAGGTGAAAAAGTAAAAGTAAAAGAAAACATTGATATAGAGGAAGATCTAAGTAATCTACAAGAAATTGTGATTTATGAGCTCCCAAAACCTTTATTACCAGAAAAAAATACAAGAAGAGAGCAAGATGGGGTGGTAACAAATGGTTTTAATACTCTGGAAATTGATCCAGAAACAGGAAGGCCAATTCTTGAAAAAAAAGAATAACAATAATTTTTTTTTAAAAAGCACTCAAAAAAGAACTTTTTCTTTTATCTAAGCTTAAAATTACTGACATTGCAGTTAATCTAGATGTTTTTGGATTGCTACTTGGATTATTTTCTAAAATAACTTTTAACTTTCCAAATTTTCCCATTGCTTCTATTTCAGCTATATTTTTTTTTACTTTGGGATCTGCTATAACAATTACTTTTGTTTTATCAAAACCTATGCCACAAATTGCTAAAGTAGCTGCAATATTTGAATTTTTTGGAAACTCATTACATGCTTTTCTTGCTGTTGATCTTGATAAAATTTTTTCTTTCTTTATTTTTCTTAATTCTAAAACTGACAGCAGAGCTTTTGGTGGCTTTCTTTGAATAAGTTTTACATATTTTAATTCTTTTGAGAGTGATGCTGATGCTATGGCATCTAGGCCAGATACAGCGCCTGTAGGAATATAAAGTTTATTATTTATTTTTTTTGTTAAAGAAAAGATTTTTTTAAAAAAATTTTGATCTGCAAATGAACAAACTGACAAACAAATAAGATCTATTTTATTTCTTAAAATTTTTTCAGCATAATCTTTGCATGCTTCTACACTTGCTGCTTCTATAATTATATTTGGTTTTTTTTTTAATAACTCTTCAAATGATGTACATTTAATTTTCTTAGAAATATTTGTAGACTCAATATCATTTGAAAAAATTCCAACAACATCATAACCATTTATAATTTTTTTTGAGATTTTTTTATAAACTTCTTTTCCTATTGCACCAAAACCTATTAAACCAATTCTTTCGTTTTTCATATTTTTTTCCATAAAATTCTAATTTAGAATTATTCTAAATTGGATTGACAATATTATTAACATTTTTATATTCTATGTATAACATTGTATAATATAAATTATGTCAATAGATGTAGAAACAAAAAAAACAGTTAAATCTATAACTAAAAAATATAAGTATGGTTTTACAACAGATGTTAACTCTGATAGAGCTCCAAAAGGCTTAAATGAAGATATAGTTAGACTAATTTCAAAAAAGAAAAAAGAACCAAAATGGCTTTTAGATTGGAGATTACGAGCATTTGAAGCTTGGAAAAAGATGAAGGAGCCAAATTGGAGCATGGTAAAATTCCCTAAAATAAATTATCAAGATTCCTATTATTATTCTGCTCCAAAACCAAAAAAAAAATTAAAAAATTTAAACGAAGTTGACCCAGCAATTTTAAGTACTTATGAAAAATTAGGTATTCCGCTTGAAGAACAAAAAAGATTAGCAGGCGTTGCTGTAGATTATGTTTTTGATAGTACTTCTGTTGCAACAACTTTTAAAGATCAGCTAGCAAAATTAGGAATAATCTTTTGTTCTTTTTCAGAAGCTGCACAATCACATCCCGAATTAGTAAAAAAATATTTAGGAACAGTCATTCCATATACTGATAATTATTTTGCAACTTTAAATTCGGCTGTTTTTAGCGATGGATCTTTTGTCTACATACCTCCAGGGGTAAAATGTCCTATGGAGTTATCAACTTATTTTAGAATAAACGCAGAAAACACTGGGCAATTTGAAAGAACACTCATAATTGCAGATAAAGATAGTTATGTAAGTTATCTTGAAGGATGCACTGCGCCAATGCGAGATGAAAATCAATTACACGCTGCTTGCGTAGAATTAATTACCCTTGATAATGCAGAAATTAAATATTCAACTGTACAAAACTGGTATCCTGGGGATGAAAAAGGAAAAGGAGGAGTTTATAATTTTGTTACTAAAAGAGGAGCATGTCGTGGTAATAATTCAAAAATATCATGGACGCAAGTAGAAACAGGATCTGCTATTACTTGGAAATATCCAAGTTGTATTTTGCAAGGAGACAACTCAGTTGGTGAATTTTATTCTGTTGCAATAACAAACAATTTTCAACAAGCAGATACTGGAACAAAAATGATTCATCTTGGAAAAAATACTAAAAGTACAATAATTTCTAAAGGAATTTCAGCAGGAAAAGGGCAAAATACTTATAGGGGTCTTGTACGTATGGGGCCAAAAGCAACAGATGGAAGAAATTTTACTCAATGTGATTCACTTTTAATTGGAGATAAATGTGGCGCTCATACTGTTCCTTATATTGAAGTAAAAAACCAATCTGCAAAAGTAGAGCATGAGGCAACTACTTCTAAAATAAGCGACGATCAAATGTTTTATTGTAGACAAAGAGGTTTAGATCAAGAAAATGCAGTATCTTTGATTGTAAACGGTTTTTGTAAACAAGTTCTTAAAGAACTTCCTATGGAATTTGCAGTGGAAGCACAAAAGCTTCTTGGAATAAGTCTTGAAGGAAGCGTAGGTTAAATTATTTATGCTTAAAATAGAAGATCTACACGTTAATGTGGAGAATAAAAAAATACTTCAAGGTCTTGATTTAGAAATTGCACCAGGAGAAATACATGCAATTATGGGGCCTAATGGTTCGGGTAAAAGTACATTAGCAAATGTTTTATCTGGCAAAGATGGCTATGAGGTAATAAAAGGAAAAATAACTTTTTTTAAAAATAATTTATTTGATTTAGAGCCTGAAAATAGAGCAGGTGAAGGTTTATTTCTTGCTTTTCAATATCCTGTAGAAATACCTGGGGTCTCGGGTATGAATTTTTTAAGAACTACAATGAATGCCGTAAGAAAACATAGAAAACAAAAAGAACTTGATGGTGTAAATTTTCTAAAAATTTTAAGAGAAAAAGCAAAATTTATAAAAATGGATGAAAAATTAATAAAAAGATCAGTTAATACAGGGTTTTCAGGCGGAGAGAAAAAAAGAAGTGAAATATTACAAATGAGTTTATTAGAACCTAAGTTAGCAATTTTAGATGAAACTGACTCTGGGTTAGATATTGATGCACTTAAAACTGTCGCAAATGGAGTTAATAATTTAAAAAATAAAGATAGATCTTTCTTAATTATAACTCACTACCAGAGATTATTAAATTATATAATTCCAGACAAAGTGCATATTTTGTTAAAAGGAAAAATTATTAAGAGTGGAGATAAAAATTTAGCAATTGAATTAGAGAAAAAGGGTTATGAAGGAATGAAGTAATTATGGAAAAATTAATTAAAGATTTTGAAATTCCAAATAAAGAAATTGAAGCTTGGAAATATACTGATTTAAAAAGAGTCTTTGAAAAAAATAATTTTGAACCTTTTATAAAATCAGATGTGATGAAGTCTAAAAATGCGAGCGTAGATTCAAATGTTTCAAGTAATATTTTTTTTGATCCAAAAATTAATTTTGTAATTTTCGAAAACGGTTGCCTAAAAAAAATTAATATTACATCAAATAACTTGGAAATAGAATCTCTAGATAGTAATTCAGCAAATAAAATATTTAACAAAAAAAATTTTACTAGAAATGATAGTTTATTAGATATAAATAGTTCTTTTTTAAATGATAATTTAGTAATTAAAGTTAAAAAAAATACAAAATTAAAAGAACCAATATCAATTTTTTATTACAATAGCGGAGAAGAAAAATATCTTATTAATAATAGAATAAATATTATTCTTGAAGAAAATTCTGAAGCTGAAATAAATGAAATTTTTTTTTCAGATAATAAGTCTATTTATTGGAATAATGTACATAATTATATTTGTTTAAAAAAAAACTCAAAGCTTGAACATTACAAAATTCAATTAGAAGGTAGCAATGCATTACATTCATCGTCAAACAATGTAGATTGTGATAATTCGTCTATCTATAATAGTTTTATTTTTTCGGTTGGTGGAATTATGTCTAGAATTGAAGTAATTAGTTCTATAAATGCGTCTGATATTAATTTCAATGTAAAAGGTTTATATTTAGCAAAAACTAATCAACATCATGATATAACTACTTTGATGCAACATAAACATCCTGAAAGTAAAAGTAATCAGCATATAAAAGGAATATTACAAAAAGAATCTTCGGGTGTTTTCCAAGGTAAAGTTATAGTAGACCAAGATGCACAAAAAACAGATGCATTTCAATTTAACCAAAATTTATTACTATCTGAAAATGCTGTAGCTAATGCAAAGCCTGAATTAGAAATATATGCTGATGACGTTAAGTGCAGTCATGGAGCAACAACTGGTGAATTAGATGAACAAATGTTATTTTATTTAAGAACAAGAGGTTTAAACAAAGAAGAAGCAAAAAAAATTTTGATTGAGGGTTTTATAAATGAGTTATTTGATGATGTAGAAAATAAAGAACTAAAAAAAAAATTATTACTTACTTCAAAAAAAATAATTTATTAAATAATTTTCAAATGTTAAATATAGATAAGATAAGAAAAGATTTTCCAATCTTGAAAATAAAATCTAATAATAAACCACTAGTTTTTTTTGATAATGGCGCAAGTTCACAAAAACCCCAAGTTGTATTAGATAAAATAAATGAAATTTATAAAACTAAGTATGCAAATATTCACAGAGGTATATATGATTTAAGTCAACAAGCAACTGAGGCATATGAAGAATCTAGAAAAAAAATACAAAAATTTTTAAATGCTAAAAGTGAAAAAGAAATAATGTTTGTTAGAGGAGCAACTGAAGGAATTAATTTAGTTGCTCAATCTTATGGGTTAAAAAATTTTAAAAAAGGTGATGAAATTATACTATCTCAACTGGAACATCATTCAAATATAGTTCCATGGCAACTGCTTAGAGACAAATTAAATATTAAGATTAGCGTACTTTCAATAGATAAAAATGGCGATATTGATTTAAAAAAATTTAAAGAATTGTTAACAAAAAAAACAAAACTAGTTTCAATTCTTCATGTTTCAAATGCTTTGGGAACAATAATACCAATAAAAGAATTAATAGATATTTCACACAAAAAAAAAATACCTGTCCTTGTAGATGGTTGTCAATCAGTGCCTCATATGAAAGTAGATGTGAAAAATTTAGATGCTGATTTTTATTGTTTCTCTGGTCATAAAATTTACGGTCCAACAGGCATAGGAATTTTATATTGTAAAAAAGAATATTTAGAAAAAATGGATCCATATCAGGGAGGTGGTGAAATGATATCAGAAGTAACTTTTAAAAAGACAACGTATCAAGAACCTCCTCATAAATATGAAGCTGGGACACCAAATATAGTTGGCTCAATAGCTTTAGGAACAGCAATTGATTATGTAACAAGTATTAATATTGAAAAAATATATAAATATGAACAAGATTTGTTAAATTATGCAACAGATAAAATTAAGTCTTTAAACGAAGTTCAAATAATTGGGACATCTAAAAGAAAAACTGGAATCATATCTTTTATTGTTAAAAATACCCATCCAAATGATGTAGGTGTTATTTTAGATAATCATGGAATTGCTGTACGAACAGGTCACCATTGTTGTCAACCATTAATGCAATTTTATAATATACCAGCTACTGTTAGGGTTTCGTTTGGAGTGTATAATACATTACAAGAAATTGATTATTTTTATGATGCTTTAAAAAATGCAATTAACCTTTTAAGATAATTTTTTTATATTATATTAATATTAATATGCATAAATTAATTAAAGAGAATATTATAAAAAATCTTCATACAGTTTATGATCCTGAAATACCTGTTGATATTTATGAGCTTGGTTTAATTTATGATCTCAAAGTTCGCGCTGAAGGACTAGTTGATATTACTATGACTTTAACTTCTCCAAATTGTCCTGTGGCAGAAATATTACCTGAACAAGTAAAAAAAGCAGCAAAAAAAACTAAAGGTGTTAAAGATGTAAACTTAAAGCTAGTTTTTGATCCACCTTGGAATCCAGATATGATGTCTGAAGCAGCTAAAGTTGAATTAAATATGGGATAACAATGACTAAAGTAAAAGAAATTATAATTTTAACAAAAGCAGCAAAAAATAGAGTAAAAGAAATAATAGAAAAAGCTAAGAAGAATTATATTGGAATAAGAATAGGAATAGATAATACTGGATGTTCAGGCCATTCATATAAAATTGATTATGCTGAGAATAAAATTGATGGTGATGAAGTAATATCTATAGATAATATAAAAATTTTTATTGATGCTTCAGCCACAATGTATATTCTAGGCTCAAAGATTGATTATATTGATAATGGAGTAGAATCTGGGTTTGTTTTCAGTAACCCAAATGAAAAGGAAAGATGTGGTTGCGGGGAATCATTTAGCGTATAGAATTTTTTTATGTTGGGATTAAATAATTGTACGAAGAAATAACAGAAAAGATAAAAATTACTGTTAAACCTGAATTTCTTGACGAACATTCAGACCCTGATGAAAAAAGATTTATTTGGGCATATCATGTAAAAATAGAAAATTTTGGGGAAGATACTGTAAAATTAGTTAGTAGATCTTGGACTATATCAGATTCCATGGGTAGAGTGCAGGAAGTTCGAGGATCTGGTGTTGTTGGAGAAAATCCAATATTAAAACCTGGAAGTTCATTTGAATATACATCTGGAACTCCATTAAATACTCCATCTGGGTTCATGATGGGTAAATATAAAATGAAAAAAAATAATGGATCAACTTTTAATGCTCATATTCCAGCATTTTCATTAGACAGTCCTCATGAAAAAGGTTTACAAAATTAAAAAAAAAAATAGTTTTATAAAATGAGCAAAATAGAAAAACTTACTAATTTAAAAAATAATAAATCTGTAAAACCAACAGAAGATGATGCTAAGGAAGCTGTAAGAACCTTGATAAAATGGGCAGGAGATGATCCTAAACGTGAAGGTTTAATAGAAACACCTGCGCGAGTTGTTAAATCTTATAAAGATTTTTTCTCAGGATATAATTTAGACCCAAGAGAAATATTATCAAAAAAATTTAGAGAAGTAGAAGGCTATGATGAAATAATTATTTTAAAAGATATTAGGTTAGAATCTCATTGTGAACATCACATGGTTCCATTTGTTGGTATAGCGCATGTTGGATACTTACCAAAAAAAAAAATTGTTGGTTTAAGTAAACTCGCAAGACTAGTTGAAATATTTGCAAAACGTTTACAAATACAAGAAAAACTTACGGCACAAATAGCCAACTCAATTGATGAGGTTTTGCAACCAAGAGGGGTTGGGGTTATTATTGAAGCATCACATTTATGCGTAGCAACAAGGGGAATTCACAAACCTGATTCTAAAATGGTAACAAGTAGAATGCTTGGAAGTTTTAGAGATGATCCAGCTACAAGAAAAGAATTTCTTGAATTGGTAGGATTTAATAGATCTAAATTTTAAAATTTTATTAAAAAAACTAATAATCTATGATTTTTCAACCTGTACTATATGTAATAGGATATTTGCTATCAGCATTGTCTATTATACTTTGTATTCCAGCTGGAGTTGATGCATTCTATGGTGACAATCAATGGCAATCATTTACTTTTGCATCATTAATTAGTCTTTTTTTTGGTATAATTTTAATTTTAGCTAACAAATCTGATAATTTCAGTATTACTTTAAAACAAGCATTTTTACTTACAACTTTAAGTTGGGTATTTATAGCTGTTTTTGGCTCGTTACCTTTTATTTTTTCTGACTTAAAACTATCTTTTACAAACGCTTTGTTTGAGTCTATGTCAGGTATAACAACAACTGGATCAACAATATTATCAGGTCTTGATAATTTGCCTCATGGTATTTTGATTTGGCGTTCATTGTTACAATGGATTGGTGGTATTGGTATAGTTGTTATAGCTATCGCATTTTTACCTATATTAAAAGTTGGAGGAATGCAATTATTCCATACTGAATCTTCTGACTCATCAGAAAAAGTTTTACCAAGAGCTGGTCAGATAGCAATCATTATAGGAATGATATATCTTTTTTTAACTATTATTTGTGCTTTATTACTTTGGAAGTTTGAAATGCCTATTTTTGATTCAATTGCACATTCAATGACAACATTAGCAACAGGTGGGTTTTCTACATCTGATATGTCAATTGGAAAATATAATAGTATAAACATAGAACTTATAATATGCGTGTTTATGATTTTAGGATCATTGCCATTTGTTCTATATCTCCAAACATTACGTGGAAATTATTCCGCTTTATTAAAAGATAGTCAGGTACGATTTTTTATTTTGCTCGTGATAACATCTGTTTTAATTGTAACTTTCTGGAAATATCAAAATACTGCTAGTTTTTTTGATAATTTTAGATCGTCATTATTTAACACTATATCAATTTTTACCGGAACAGGTTATAAAACGCAAAATTTTAATAATTGGGGCTCTTTTATTATTGTACTTTTTTTATTTTTAATGCTAGTTGGAGGTTGTGCTGGATCTACGACTTGTGGTATAAAAATTTTTAGACTTCAAATACTATACCAATCAGCAAAAATTCAAATATTTAAATTACTAAATCCTCATGGGGTTTCTGTAGCTAAATATAATAAAATACCAATTACTGAAGCCATCACTTCATCTGTAATGGGATATTTTTTTATGTTTATAATTTCCTATATTATTGTTACTTTAATTTTATCATTTCTTGGAAATGATTTTTTAACATCTCTATCTGGAGCAGCTACCTCATTAGCAAATGTTGGGCCAGGGTTAGGTAATGTTATTGGTCCTAATAAAACATTTGCTGAATTATCAGACATAACTAAGTGGGTTTTAATTGTAGGTATGTTAATTGGTAGATTAGAGCTTTTATCAGTAATTATTATTTTAACTCCTGCATTCTGGAAAAATTAGTTATATTTATTTGTAATAAAATCCCTAAATTCTTCATCCATACCATTCATCAAATTAATTTTTAATCTTCTAATCATATTTTCCATCAATTCATCTATTGCTTTTGAACGATCGTTAATTGAAAAAGCTCCTAAAAAAGTTTTATCTCCTTTAACTATAGAAAGCACTTCACTTTTAGCATTGTTTTTTTTATTTTCTGCTACAATTTTTACTTTAAAATTGATTTTATAAGCGATACCGTCTTTAGGTAGAAAAGTAAATTTCCTTTTATGTTCCTGCACAAAATTATCAATTATACTTTCGTCAAGAATTTGTAAAGTTAATTCTCCAGAATTTCCTTTTAAAACAATATTTTTTTTTACCCAATCTTGAATTTCTTCATCCAAGTCAATCTTAATCAATAATTGTGAGCTTGTTTGATACTTTTTGTAATTAACTTTATTTTCAAATTTTATATTTGCTAAATCCAAATAAATTTTATCATCAGATAATATATGATTTGTTTTTAAAAATAAAAAAAACAAAAATAAAAAATAAATTAACTTTTTATCTAAAAAAAAATTATTCAATCTTTTAATTACTTTAAACACCAATTTAAAATAGCTTTTTGAGTATGTAATCTATTTTCAGCTTCGTCCCAAATAACAGATTTAGAATGTTCCAATATATCTTTATCTATTTCTTCACCTCTATGAGCTGGAAGACAATGCATAAAAATAGATTTATTTTTTGCAACGGATAATAATTTATTATTCACTTGAAAAGGTTTAAGTAATTTTCTTTTTCTTTCTGAAACTTTTTGACCCATTGAAAACCATGTATCGGTCATTACGCAATCTGTATTTTTGCAACCATCTTCAGCTGCGGCAAAAATTTTTATATTTTTGTTTTTATTAATCTTATTCATTTCATTTTTACTTATTAACTGTTTTGGACAAGCCAAATGTAATGTAAAATTAAAAATGCTTGATGCTTGCACCCAGCTTCTACATACATTATTAAAATCCCCACACCATGTTACAGTTCTATCATCAATTATACCTATATTTTCTTCAAAAGTCATGATGTCTGCAATTAACTGGCAGGGATGAGTTTCATCATTAAGACCATTTATCACAGGAACAGAAGAATGTTTGGCCAATTCATATAACTTTTCTACAGATGAAGTTCTATATACGATAATATCTATATATCTTGACAAAACTTTAGCGGTATCTGAGATTGTTTCCCCTCTTCCTAAATGAGTTTTTTCATGCTCAAGAATTGTAACATTGCCTCCAAGTTGGTACATTGCTATTTCAAAAGAAACTCTTGTTCTGGTTGAAGGTTTTTCAAAAATTAATCCTAGGGTTTTTCCTTTGTATGTATCTTGACCTGACGTTATGCCTTGTTTGTAAGACTTTGATAGATCTACAATACTTCTTAATTCTTCAGCATTAATTTGATCTAAGTCTAAAAAATGTTTTATTTTTTTCATCTTTTATTATTAATACCTATACATGTTTTTTCTATTATTTTTAAAGCAATTTTAAGATCTTTTTTAGTTACATTTAACGGAGGTAAAATTCTAATTACACTTTCATTAGCTCCAACAACTAACAAGCCATTATTTCTTAATTTCTCTATAAAAATAGAATTATCAATTTTACATTTTATACCTAATAAAAAACCTCTTCCTCTAATTTCATCAATTAAATCATTATAAGTATTTTTAATTTCTTCTAATTTGTTTACAAAGAAAGTTGCTTTTTGGTTAAGGTCATTTAAAAAACTTTTTTTAGATATAATTTCAATAACTTTTCTGGCAACAGAACATGCTAAAGGGTTTCCACCAAAAGTGGATCCATGACTTCCAACTTTCATTCCTTTGGATACTTCATCTGTTACTAAACATGCCCCAATTGGAAAACCTCCTCCTATGCCTTTTGCTGTGGCTAATATATCTGGTTTTATCTTAGACCATTGATAAGAAAAAAATTTTCCTGTTCTACCAATTCCACATTGAACTTCGTCAAAAATTAGTAAAATTTTTTTCTTATTACATAATTCTCTTAAACCCTCTAAACATTGATTAGGAATTACTTTAATACCACCTTCTCCCATAACTGGTTCAACCATAATAGCAGCGGTTTGGGCATCTATTGCTTTCTCAATTGATTTGTGATCTCCAAATTCTATTTGAACAAAACCATCAAGTAGTGGCTGGAAACCATCTATCAATTTTTTTTGTCCTGATGCAGAAATTGTTGCTAAAGTTCTACCATGAAAACTGCCTTTAATCGTAATAATCTTAAATTTTTTCTTTCTTTTTTTTATTTGATGATATGCTCTTGCAATTTTTATTGCTGCTTCAACTGATTCTGCACCTGAGTTACAAAAAAATACTTTATCTGCAAATGTAAGTTTTACTAATTTTTTAGCTAAATCCTCTTGCTCCAAAATTTGAAAAGCGTTTGATACATGCCATATTTTTCTTGACTGATTATGTAGTACTTTTATTAATTCTGAATTACAATGCCCGAGAGAATTTACAGCTATACCACTAGCAAAATCTAAATATTTTTTACCATTTCTAGTAATTATATAAGATCCCTTTCCTTTAACAAAAGACAGATTTGATCTTTTATAAGTAGATAAAATTGATGATTGCATTGTTTTTCTTTTTTAAGTTCTTAATTTGTACCCTGTTTGAAACATTTTATAAACTAAGAAAAATAATATGGTATTTAAAACAATACATACAATGATTCCATTTATAATAGGGGCATCTGAATATCCTATAAAGCCTGCTCTAAACCCATCTATAAAATAAAATATTGGGTTATATTTTGCTAAATATTCTAAAACAGTAGGTAATTTCTCAATAGAATAAAATGAACCAGATAAAAAAGTTAATGGCGTTATAATAAATGCCGTTAAGCCAGCCATGTGATCGAATTTTTCGCTCCATATTCCACCCATAATTCCTAAAAGACTAAGAGCAAATGATCCTGAAAGAGAGAAAAAAATGATATAAAAAAAGTTTGTAAATTTCATATCAATAAAAAAAAATAAAGCTACTATGCTAGCCAATCCTACAATCATTCCTCTAGCAACACCTCCAAAACTGAGGGCCAGTGTTAGTTCAAGATTTGAAAGAGGAGGTAAAAGTATATCTACTATATTTCCTTGAACTTTAGAAATCATAATTGTTGAAGATGTATTCATAAAAGCATTTTGCAAGATTTGCATCATTATTAAACCTGGAACAAGAAATTCAGAATAACTTACGCCTCCTATAACAAAATTTTCTCTATCAATAACAATTAAAAAAACAGTTAAAAATAAAATATTAGTAACAACTGGAGCCAGAACTGTTTGATAAAACACTTTTAGAAATCTTACTGTTTCTTTATTAAACAGTGTCCACAAACCTACCCAATTAGTAGAGGAGGCATTAAATTTTTTTGCATGTAACATTCTTTTAATTTTTTAATTTTTTATATCAAATATAATTAGTTTAATTTATGAAAAAGAAAATACCAAAAAAAATTACTCTAGATAATCTTGAAAAGAGTGCAATTAAATATTTAGAAAAATATTCAGTATCAGAATATCAATTAAAAAATATGTTGAAAAGAAAAATAATTAAAACTTCTTTTTTTTATAAAATTAAATCTGAAAAAGAATATGAATTTATTGATTTAATAACAAATAAATTTAAAAAAATAGGATTAGTTGATGATAAAAAATTTTCAGAGCATAAAGCTTTAATTTATATGGAAAAAGGTTATTCAAAAAAAAAAATATTTTTTAATTTAAAAACTAAAGGTATATCAGATGAAAATATTCGATACGGAATTAATAGTTTAAAAACATCTTATGATAATCCTGAGCTTGCCTCAGCTTTAATATATGCAAAAAAAAAATTTTTAAATTTTAAAAAAAAAGAAAAAAACTTTGATGAAACCAAGAAGAAACTATTAAAAATGTCTCAAGCTGGATTTTCCTATGATATTGCAAAAAAAATAATTAATTTAAATAACGAAAAAGAATTTTTAGAATTAGAAAAAGAAACAAAAAAAAATTAAACTTCTCTTAATCTTCGTCAGAGCCAATGGAGAATTCTTTTCTTCTTTTGCTTATTGGTTTCTTAGCAATTTTTTTCTTTTTATTTTTAACATAAGAAATTGTTGTTTGAGGAAAAGGTATTTCTATCCCACTTTTATCAAAAGCTATTTTTAATCTTCTATTAAATTCTCTTTTAACTAACCATTGCTGCTTGTGAACCGTTGGGATTCTTCCTTTAATAATAATTGAGGAATCTTCAAATTTATCTAGTCCGAAAACTTCTATTTTTCCATTAATTTTAGATTTAAAATATTTATCTTTGTGTAAATCTTCCCCTACTTTCTCAATTGTATCTATAACATGATCAACATCTTCATTATATGATACGCCAATTTCAAAACTATGATAATCTTGATCTTGAGTAATATTTTTAACAGTAGTAACTTCACTAAAAGGAACAACGTGTAAATGACCGTTAACATCTCTTAATCTTACGGTTCTTATAGTTATGGCCTCAACTCTTCCAGAATGTCCTGCTACTTCAACAATATCTCCAATAGTAATTTGACCTTCTAATATAATAAATAAACCAGTTAGAATATCTTTAACTAGTGTTTGCGCGCCAAAACCTACAGCTAGGCCTACGACTCCTGCTGCTGCAATTAAAGGGCCAATTTCTATACCTAATTCTGATAAAACAAGCATTATAACTATAATCAAAATTGCAATAGAAACAAAATTCTTCAATATACGAAAAAGAGTGTTAATTCTTTGTGTTTGAGCCTCATCTTTAGAACTCTCAAGACTATCTAATTTTTTTTTTATTATCGCTGAAAGCGTCTTCCATCCAAAAAAACTTATTAAGATAATGATGAATATATTTATAAAGATTTGATAAGAATCTTTGAAAATATTTAAAAAAGATAAATCCATTTGCTAAAAAAAAAAAATTACAAAAGTATTTCAAATATATTATTATGAACTAGATAAATTCAACAATGTTTTTAAATATTAAAATGTTCAAAATTAAACACTTTTTTATTTTATTAATGACAATTATGATTTTTAACTCCTTTAACTTAAATAAGGTTAGTGCTAGAGATGTCATAAAATCAGCATATGACTTTGATTTTATTGATATTGATGGTAAAAATCTTCCATTGTCTCAATTTAAAGGAAAACCTCTCTTAATATTTAATTCTGCTTCAAAATGTGGTTTTACTTCTCAATATACTGGTATTCAAAAAATACATGAAGATTACAAAACTAAAGGTTTAATTGTAATTGGAATACCATCTGATAATTTCAATCAAGAACCTGGCAATGAAGAAGATATAAAAAAATTTTGTATGGTAAATTTTAATATTACTTTTGATTTAACAAAAAAAAATAATGTTGTAGGAACTGATGCTCATCCATTTTTTAAATGGCTTAGTAAAAATTATGAGGTAAAACCAAAATGGAATTTTTATAAGTTTGTTATAAATAAGAATGGAAAATTAGAAAACCATTTTTCCTCAATGATTGTACCGTCATCAAAACAACTAGTTTCTTCTTTAGATAAAGTAATTAAATAATTTTAATTTTAAATTTGGCGGGCCTGGGAGGATTTGAACCCCCAATACGAAATCCGTAGTTTCGCGTGATATCCGTTTCACTACAAGCCCTTTTTTTTCTTCCTTTTTACACTTATATTTTTATTTTGTAAAAAATCATATTGCTGCCAAATATACTTGCGCATATCATGACAAGTTATTTCTTTTACTTTTCCATGAACAAATGATGTGCTACTTCCTAAAGTTTTTTTTTTCATGAAGTTCTACAAATTTTTTAAAATTTTTTTTATATCAATTTTTCAAGCCAAGTGTTGCAAAAAAACAACATATTTAGCTTGTTTTTGTTATTTAACAAATGATAATACTAGTATAAGTTTTAAAGTAATATATAATTATTTTAAAAATTTTTTTTGTGTCGGGATGTTTTATAAATTTTTAATAATACTTCTATTTTCGATTGTACTTACAAATTGTGCTTTGTTGGACAGAAAATCTGACGAAGTGGTTGATCTTGAGCCTATTCCTGAAGAAACAGAATCAGAACCTTCAATTTTAATCGATGACGATGAAATGATGCCTACAAGCGATGATCCGATAAGTGATGATTTTTCAGTCACTAGATCAGAACAAATGCGCTCTAACCCTAGTGGAACATTTGTTGGTCAAAAAATTGACCCATTAAGAGAAGATTTTTTAGCAGTAACTGAGGCATTTGAGATACATAGAGATTCTTATCAAGAAGTAAAATCTAGAGTGTATGGTTCTTCAACTGAATTTTATGGAACCGTAGCCGCTATTAATACTAAATTACAATTGGGTACAACTCCTGGCAACCCTGTATTAGTTAGACAATATGATCAGGCTCAAGGAGAGCTTGATAATATCGAAGAATTTATGCGTGAAATTAATTTATTAAATCAAAAAGTAAATGCTGACGCCGGTGTGGTGGCTTTGTTAAAAAGTACATTGAATAAAACCCTACGTTTAGCTGGTGCAATTGATCAAGATCATCGTCAATTAGAATTATTAGAAGATAACGTAGAAAAATTAGAAGTTGATATTGCAAGACTTATCAATGAAATTACTGAAGAAATATCAAGACAAGCTGGTTTTGCAAAAATTGAGAATCAAAACATGTTAGTAATGGCAGTAGCAATTAGGAATGGAGAGGCTATGGGTACAGGCATTTTAAATCGTTCATTCCTTGCAGCGCAAGCTTTAGCTGAAGCTGGCTCTCCTGACCAACAATTAGATGTTCCAAAAGTAAATATTACAGGTCTTCCTCTAGTGGTTATTAGATTTGATGACCCTGATATTAATTATGAAAAAACATTGTTCGACGCAATTGGGACAACTGTCGACAAAAAAAGTTCAGCAACATTTGGTTTGGTTGCTGTATCACCAATTGGAAAAAATGAGGGTGAAACAAGAATTAATGCTTCTAAAGTAAAAAAATATGCTGAAAGAGTCTTGAGAAGTTTGGTTAGTTTTGGTCTGCCTTCTAAAAAAGTTGCCTTATCTGCAAAAACAAGTGGTGATGTAGTTGTTCCAGAAGTCCATATATACGTTCAATAGTAATTAAATTAATTTTTATAATTATCAATTAACCTGGTTTTCCCTAAGTTTGCTGCTACAAAAACTCTTAGATTGTTCTTTTTTATATTTTTTTTTGATAAATTATTTTCATTATAAATCTCTAAATAATCAATTTTACTAAAACCATAATTAATTAATTTCTTTTTACCTACTAGTTTTAAATTATTTAATTTACCTTGATTTTTTTTTGCTTTAAAAAAAATTTCTTTTATTGTTTTGAACATATAGGAAGCAATTTTTTTTTGCTTATTGTTTAATAAATGATTTCTAGATGAATATGCTAATCCACTTCTATCCCTAACCGTTGCCATAGTAATAATTTTTATTTTTAATTTATATTTTAAAATTAAATCTTTAATAATTAGAACTTGCTGAAAATCTTTTTGACCAAAAAATGCAAAATTAGGAGATACTTGATCAAACAATGATTTTAAAACAGTGACCACGCCATCGAAATGTCCTTTTCTAAATTTTCCACATAATTTATTAGCTTTCTTAGAAGCTTTAATTATTTTAATTTTTTTACCGGAAAAAATTTCATTTATTTTTGGTATATATAATATGTTAACTTTTTCATTATAAATTTTTTTTTTATCAGAATTCAAATTACTTGGATATTTTTTAAAATCACTTTTAGAATTAAATTGCAATGGGTTTAAAAAAATACTAACAACTACAATATCAGATTTTTTTTTAGCTAACCTTATTAATTCTAAATGTCCTTGATGTAAAACTCCAAGAGTTGGCACAAATCCTATCTTTTTTTTTTCTAATTTATATTTGTTAATTTGCCTTGTTAAAACTTTTAAATCTTTAATTATTTTTAAGTTATTCACTTTTTTTTATTGAACTTTAAATATGTTATATTGTTAGAAGTTGTTTTATTTTTCGTATAAAAATATTCATCACTTGGAAAAATACCTCTTCGTACTTCATCGCAAAATTTTTTTACTGATGATTCTATATCATAACTTTTATAAACTTTTACAAATTTAGGCATTTTTTTGCCTTTATATTCATTTGAGAAACCTAGCATATCCTCAGTTACTAATATTTGTCCATTGCAGTTACCACTAGCGCCAATTCCAATAGTTGGAATAAATTTATGTTTATATTGTTTAACTTTTTTTACTATAGTTTTAGCAGCACTTTCAGCAACGGCTTCAATAACAATTGCAAAAACATTTGCTTTACATAAAGCATATGCATCTTCAACTAGCTCATTTTTTTCTAAAGAATTAAAGCCTTTGATCTTTATATTATTATAATTTTGAATAGATTGCGGTGAGAAACCAATGTGTCCCATTACTTTTATTCCTCTATCAGTTAAATATGAAGTAGTTTCCGCAATTTCTTTTCCTCCTTCAATTTTAACGCCATAACAATGTGTTTTATCTATTACTTTGCAAGCTGTTTCGTAGGCCTGTAGAGAAGATCTTTCATAAGATCCATAAGGCAAGTCAACTATAACTAATGTGTTTTGAACTGCTTTTACAACTGCTTTTCCATGGTTTATCATCATATCGACAGTTACTTTTCTTGTATTCTTCATCCCATATAATGTCATGCCTAAACTGTCACCAACTAGAATCCAATCTACATACTTATCTAATATCTTAGCCATATCAAATGAGTATGCTGTTAAACCAACTATCGGTGTGGTACGATTAAAAAATTTTGTGATTTTGTTTTTTAATTTCATCTTAATATAATTATACCTATTAATGTTGAAAAAATTGTTTAAATCAATTATAAAAATATTTTTTTTGCTACTTTTTTTATTCATAATAAAAAATGTTTATGCAACTGAAAAAATTAATTTTGCAGTTACTACTTCACATCCACAAGCTTCAAAAATCGGAAGAGATATATTGAAAAATGGAGGTAATGCCATGGATGCTGTTTTAGCAGTTCAAATGGCTTTAAATTTAGTTGAACCTCAATCTTCCGGTATAGGCGGGGGCGGTTTTTTATTATATTTTGATAAAAAAAGTTCTAATTTAAGTTTTTATGATGGAAGAGAAGTAGCGCCGTCTAAAATAAATAAAAGATTTTTTTTAGATACTAATGAAGATCCATTAAAATTTTATGATATAGCTGTTGGCGGTATGGCAGTTGGTGTGCCTGGTATTGTATCAATGCTTGAACAAGCTCATCAAAATCATGGTTTACTTGAATGGGGCAGTCTTTTTAAACCAACTATTAAATTAGCTGAAAACGGATTTGAAATTTCTCCTAGACTTTATAAAGCAATTAAAAAAGATGAATATTTATATCTTTTTCCTAAAAGTAAAAGGTATTTCTATAATAAAAATAAAAAATATATAAAATTAATTCCAAAAATAAAAGATGAGATAGATCCTAAAAAAAAATTTGATGTTATTAAAAATTATGATTTTGCGAATACATTAAAAATTATATCTTCTAAAAAATCAAAAGGATTCTATCAAGGAGAAATTGCAGAAAATATTGTTTTCGCAGTGCAAAATTCTCCTATTAAAAAAGGCATCATAAACTTAAATGATTTAAAAAATTACAAAACAAAACAAAGAAAACCTTTATGTGGAAAATATAGAGAATATAAAATATGTAGCGCACCGCTTCCAAGTGCTGGAGGTTTTAGCATTTTGCAGATTTTAGGAATACTTGAAGAATTTAGATTATCTAAAGAAAAAATAAATGAGAATATTCACTTAATTATAGAGGCAAGCAAATATTCCTATAATGATAGATATAAATATTTAGGAGATCCTGATTTTTCTGATATTAAAATAAATCATTTTTTATCAAAACAATATTTAAAGCAAATTGCTTCTAAAATATCAGTCAATAAAAAAATTAAATTAAATATTGAAATGAAAAATAAATCTTTTATACCTACTTCAACAACTCATTTTTCAATTGTTGATACATACGGAAATGTTGCTTCAATGACTTCTAGTATTGAAAATACATTTGGTTCTAGATTAATGGTTAATGGTTTTTTGCTAAATAATCAACTGAGTGATTTTAATTTCAAAATAGAAAAGGGCTTATTTGCAAATAATATAATTGAAGCAAATAAAAGACCTTTAAGTTCTATGTCGCCAACTATAGTTTTTGATAAAAATAATAATATAAAAATGGTCATAGGATCTCCAGGAGGAAAATCCATTATAATGTATGTAATTAAAACTATTATTGCAGTTTTAGATTGGGAAATGGGAATACAAGAAGCTGTGGATTTCCCTAATTTCAGTATTTCTAATGATAAAGTTTTAATTGAAAAACAACGATTTAATAAGAAATTTAAAAAATATCTTTCAAATTTAGGGCATTTAACTATTGAAAAAGAATTGAATAGTGGTTTGAATGGCTTTGAAATTAAAGGCAATATTATTCATGGGGCAGCAGATAAGAGAAGAAATGGACTTGTTTTATATAATTAATAAATTTTTTTGTATATTTAATAATAAATTAATTTATAAATATTAAGAATAATTAAACATATTAATTTTTTTTGAATATTTTAAAGTGAAAAGAACATTCCAACCTAGTAAAAGAAAGAGGAAAAATAAACACGGATTTAGAAAAAGAATGGGTACTAAAGATGGTAGGCAGATTTTATCTAGAAGAAGAAATAAAGGTAGAAAAAAAATTTCAGCTTAAAAAATAATGTCAAAAGTTTTGCTTAAAACAATAAAAAAAAGAATTGACTTTATTAAAGTATCAAAAAAAGGTAAGAGGTTTTTTACACAAGGTTTCACTCTTCAAAAATATAAAAGAAATTTATATTCTGAAGAAAAAGATGCTGCGGTTAGAGTAGGATTCACAATTACAAAAAAAATTGGTAGTGCGGTAATAAGAAACAAAATAAAAAGACGTTTTAAAGCAATCATAAAAGAAATTTTAAATAATTACTTAAAAAAAAATTATGATTATGTAATTATTGCAAATAAAAAAAGTATAGTTATGGATTATAAAGAACTAAAAAATGATGTTATAAAAGTAATAAAGTAATAATGGAAATATTAAATAAAATTTTAGTGAAATTATTAATAAATTTTATAAAAATTTATCGTTTTTTTTCTCCTTTTTTTTATAGAGGTGTGTG
>Ga0315338_1001646_pt1 | contig 26330 bp, 25 predicted proteins | sample ASW8metaG_FD_204518 | JGI IMG/M metagenome (GOLD analysis project Ga0315338, IMG submission 204518) | Ammonia-oxidizing marine archaeal communities from Monterey Bay, California, United States - ASW #8 | ecosystem: Environmental > Aquatic > Marine > Coastal | place: USA: California | collected... | reverse complement strand
TTATCCTGGAAATTTTTGGAGAAAGAGCCCAGACGCGGGAGGGCGGCCTGCAAGTCGAACTTGCCCATCTCAGCTATCAACGTACCCGGCTTGTTCGTTCCTGGACCCATCTGGAGCGCCAGAGAGGTGCATTGAGCTTTGTTGGTGGCCCGGGCGAATCCCAGCTCGAAATTGACCGCCGGCTCATTGACGACCGTATTACCAAAATCAAGCGGCAGCTTTCTTCCGTTGTGCGAACACGGGAACTTCATCGTGCCAAACGCAAAAAGGTGCCGTATCCCATCGTTGCCCTCGTTGGCTATACCAATGCAGGAAAATCAACGCTTTTCAATCGTTTAACCAATTCTGATGTCTTCGCAAAGGACCTGTTGTTCGCCACTCTTGATCCGACCATGCGCAAAATCTCTCTGCCGGGTGGGCAGACCGTTATTCTGTCTGATACAGTTGGGTTTATCTCTGATTTGCCGACGGAACTTGTTGCTGCCTTTCGCGCTACGCTGGAGGAGGTTTTGGAGGCCGATTTAATCGTTCATGTCCGCGATATCACCCATACGGACACGGAGGCGCAGAAAAAAGATGTCTTCGACGTGCTGTCACGCCTCGGCATAAAGGCCAGCGATGATAACGTCAGCTATTTAGAGGTGCTGAACAAAGTCGACCTTCTGGAAGAGGAAGAGAAATCGATCCTCCTCAACAGTATGGAGCGAAGCGAAAATACAAGTATTATTTCCGCCGTAACGGGCGAGGGGACCGATGCCTTCCTTGCCCTCGTGGAAACCATGTTGACGGCACGGCAAACCCTATTGTCCCTTGATCTGCCTGCGGCTGACGGCGCGACGCTATCCTGGGTTTACCGACATGGAACGGTTATCAGCCGGACGGATCAGGAAGACATGGTGAATATTGAAGTTAAACTCTCTAATGAAAACCGGGGTCGGCTTGAAAAAATGTTAAATATAAGACTTTAAGTCTTTGTTTTATTAAGTTTTTTTACCTCATCCCAAAGTTCATCCATTTCCTCAAGATCACTCATCTCCGGGGTCTTGCCTCGAGCCTTTAATAGGGTCTCAACACCTTTAAATCTGTCCGTAAATTTTCGATTTGCCCGCCTCAGGACTGTTTCAGGCTCTAAATTCAAATGACGCCCGAGATTGGCCAGGACAAACATTAAATCCCCGTATTCTTCTTCGATACGGGATTGTGATCCGCCGTTCTCTATTTCTTCTTTTAATTCAATAAGTTCCTCATTTATCTTATCAAATACTGGTAAGATACTCGGCCAATCAAATCCCACCCGTGCCGCCCGCTTCTGTAGCTTAACAGCCCGTGTCAGGGCAGGGAGGCTGGCAGCGACGCCATCAAGCGCAGAGGGTTCTATGCCAGGTTTGGCCTTTTTCGCCCGCTCATGGGCCTTGGTTTCCTCCCAGGCGATAGTTTGGGCCTGTGCCGAGCCAATATCTTTGCTGCCGAAGACATGAGGGTGGCGACGGATCATTTTGTCGGAAATAGCATCAATAACGCCGTTGAAGTCGAATTCTCCGTCTTCCTTGGCCATTTGCGCATAAAAAACCACCTGAAACATTAAATCGCCCAGCTCGTCTTTCAGCTCATCCATATCACCCAATGAAATTGCTTCTGCGACTTCATAGGCTTCCTCAATGGTGTGGGGGGCTATGGTCTCAAAGCTCTGTTCCAGATCCCATGGACAGCCACCATCGGGGCTTCGAAGCCGTGCCATGATATCAAGCAATCGGTTGATTGGCGTACTGGTATCGAGCTTGTCCATAAAATCTGCCTTTTTGGGGTATAAATACCGTAGAAAGCCAGTTTATGTATTTCCATCTATCAGCACCAGTCGTAACATTACGCTTATGAGTGAAGAGCCTGATATAGACGCAAAGAAGCCGCGGAAGCCAAAAGAACCCACAGTAAAATGGTTACGGGATCAGGCACTTCGCTATTTGAACCGGTTTCCGGCCACAACCACCAAAATGCGGCAGCATCTATACAAAAAGGCCGAGCCAAACCTTGAATTTTTCGAACTTTCCGAAAACGAGGTGCTGGGCAATATAGACCAGGTCATTGATACTCTTGTTCAAGCCGGATTTATGAATGACACCGAATTTGCCGCGAGCAAAGCCCGTGTCATGTCACGGCAAGGGAAATCGTTGAAGCAAATCCAACTGAAGCTCCAGGAATTGGGGTTTTCAGAAGAGTTGGTAGAAAAAGCAATCTCGGCGCTTGGAGAAGATATTGCCGATCTAGACCTCAAGGCAGCAGCACGATTTGTAAAACGCCGAAAATTTGGCCCGTACAAACCGAAAGAGAGCCGTCAGGAGCGCCGCGAAAAAGAACTCGCATCTCTGGCCCGGCAGGGTTTTTCTTATGGTGTTGCTACGAGAGTATTGGAAGCGAGTACAATAACCATTGTTGAAAAGATTATTTCACCGGATTCGTCGCAAGATTAATGAAAAGGGGTTAGATAGTGGTGTCGATCTTAGGATGTGCATTTTTCGCATAATATATATTATGGAAAATAATTGATGATAGTTGCGGGGGCCCCTACAAGAAGTAGGAAGAAATACTCAGTGCTGCCCCCACCTCATAAAGCAAACGGCCCTATAAATATTGGGGTAATTATATAATTTTTAACCAAGTTTTGCGTTAATTCCAGCTTCTGAATTTGACTGGAGGGCGCTTCATTGACCCACTATCTTGTAACCGAAGAAAACCCGACGGGTAAAAAACTTGAAGATGTCCTGGGTATGATCCGTAAGGATATCTTATCCCGTTGCGCGTTGATAACCGACGATACACGCGCTGAGGCGAAATCCGTTCTTGCCAACAATATGCGTATTCTCAATTTACTGACAGATGCAATTGCGCTTGCGGAAGACAGTACGAATACCCTGGATAAGGCCTTTGGGCCCAGCCAGGCGTCAAAAGGCGGACCGCCACGTATCGGGACTGCCTGAGAGCGGTTAGCGGTTGATGGTGCTGTTAAAGATGTTCACCAGCTTGTCTGTCATGGTTTTGCTTCTGAGTATACTGGAATGATTTTCGTCAATGCCAATAATTCTGTTTGCCTGCGCTTGGGCATCATCAGAAAGTTGACTTCGGATCGTTACAGTGCCGTCAGAATTATCCGGGCTTAAAAAGCCATTCGTATTCTGATGCGCAAAAAACAGATAATAGGATACGTGATCTGGTAGCGGTTGATCCAATAGCGAATTCAGGAATGGGCTGTTTGGCGCCAGGTCATACCAGGACGGTACGACGGCCGGCGCATGCGATATACCTATCTGCGCTCCTTCATGACCTTTCCACGGCGTGGCAATGGACACAAAGAGCTTCACAACTTCTTTGTTGTTCTGGCTTGCATTTTCGTTAATGAATTTTCTCGCAATAAGGCCACCCATACTATGAGCAACAACAATTAAGTCTTTGAATTTATGCCTAATCTGTAGCTCCTTGACGGCGTTATTCAATGTCTTTCCAAGCAAATCAAGGCGTAATGCGGATGGATACTGCATGATCCATGGTTGAAAGCGCGTTCGATCCATAGAATAAATGACTTGCTCCCAATCCTGGCCGGTTCCAGTCAATCCATGAACAAAAAGAACCGGAACTTTTGTCGGATCATATGCTTCAAGAAAGAAAATCCCTGTTTTTCCCTGTTCAAAAAATTTAACAGGATTCCACATTCCCATTTGACCGTTTTCAGAAGCGAAAATTGGGTCACTCTGTTCAACAACATCCCCAAGCCGCACATTCTCAATAGATAGTAATATTTGTGGTGCTCCCGGGGCGTAAAGTTCTGGCAATTCGACTTCAGCCTGATCCGGTGAGCGCAGCAACAAGTTACGCCCCGGATAATTTTCGCCAGGCTTGATCGTGAGTAACGTTGGCCCACCGTACCAGCCGATAAATTCATCTCTTTGAAGTGAAAAATCCTGATTTTTATCTTCAAAAGCAATGAGATAGAATTTTCCGGGGTCACTGGTTAATTCAAAATCACCGGCGCCATATAGCACACTGTAAGAACCCAATTCATATTCATCGTCAGCTTTTTGCCGATAAAGTGCAACCAGAATGGGATCGGTGCTTCCGGAGTGTTTCGTAACAGACCCACTGACGACAGAAAGAGTGTCCAGTTGATCAATATCCTTTTGCAGACCAACAAAGCTACAGCTACTTGCGAAAATCAGGAAAATTAGAAAAAGAAACTTCTGAACTGCAGCGCTCACTACATCTCTCCCTTAAAATTCACAGATAAAGTATTACGTTAGCTGGAGTTTATAGCCTACATGGGTTGCTGCAAAGCCCAGGTCTTCATAGAACCTATGCGCATCCGTTCTGCTGTTGTCTGTGGTGAGTTGCACGAGACTGCAGCCGCTGTTTTGTGCCCGCTCAATCGCGTCTTGAAACATTTGTTTGCCAACCCCCTGCCCGCGTAATTTGCCCTCAACGCGAACGCTTTCAATTTGGGCACGGCTTGCGCCGCCGCGGGAAAGACCGTGAATAATGGTGAGCTGATAGCACCCGACGATATCCCCTGCCAACACCGCTACAATATAGTTATTGTCGGCTTGTACCGTCATAGCCGCAAAGGCATCGATATATTTCTGGCTCGGAGGGTCAGTGAGTTCCTCGCGACGCGCGCCGAGCTCGTCCTCGGCCAGCAACCGAACGATTTCAGAGAGGTCTTCTTCCCGTGCAATCCTGAAATCGATGTCCGTCATTCGCTAAACCTCTATTTTCATCCCGTCAAACGCTGGCTCAACGCCATCCGGCAGCTCCCTGATCAGCGTTTGATAATCCAGATCTACATGCATATTGGTCAATACCGCACGTCGGGGCTTCAGGCGTTCAATCCATTTCAGAGCTGTTTCCAGATTAACATGGGTCGGATGTGGCGTGTAGCGCATGGCATCGACGATCCACGTATCGACACCTTCCAGAACTTCAAACCCTTTATCATCAAGGTTCACCAGATCGTTGGAATAGCCAATGTCTCCCATTCGAAACCCAAGGCTATTGATGCTGCCATGATCCTGAATAAAGGGAACAAAATCTATATCACCGATGGAAAATGGTCCTTCAATCAGATGATCATTTAAGATAGCCGGATAAGGATTTCCGTTAAGCTGCTGAAAACAATAATCAAAGCGATTTTTTAAAACTGAAAGAGTGTGATCGTTGCTCCAAACCTCTACACGTTGACGGTGGCGAATGGCCAAAACCCGAAGTTCATCAATTCCATGGGCCTGATCCGCATGCTCATGGGTCCAGACGACGCCATCCAACCGGTCAATGTCGGCCGCCAAAAGCTGTTCGCGTATATCCGGCGAGGTATCAATCAGTACCTGCGTGTCTTTGTTTTTCACTAGTATGGAGCAACGGAGGCGGCGGTTTTTAGGCTCGTTTGGATCACAAGCCCCCCATTCATTACCAATACGCGGAACCCCTCCGGAAGTGCCGCATCCCAATATTGTCACTTCCATTAAGCTATCCGCTCTATCTTATTGAAAAGGCTGAAAAAGTTATCTGTTGTCACAGCTGCCAGCTCTTCAATGCCGACGCCTTTGATCTCGGCTACTTTTTCTGCGGTATGGCGGACGAAAGATGGCTCGTTGGATTTTCCCCGTTTCGGCACGGGCGCAAGATAAGGGCTATCGGTTTCAACGAGCAATCTGTCCTGTGGAATTTTACCCACATGTGCGCGAAGGTCTTCGGCTGCCTTAAAAGTCACAATCCCTGAAATGGAAATATAAAACCCTATTTCCAACGATTTTTCAGCAACTTCCCAACCAGAGCTAAAGCAATGAATGACGCCGGTAAAGGGTCCCTTCTCATACTCTTCACGTAATATATCGACAGTGTCGCGATCAGCGTTGCGAGTATGGACAATCAGCGGAAGACCGGTTTCCCGTGCGGCTTCGATATGGATCCGAAAAGATCGTTTCTGTAATTCCCGCGGCGCATGTTCATAGAAATAGTCGAGGCCGGTTTCACCAATGGCGACAACTTTCGGATGATCCGCCAGTTCCAGCAGCTTCGCGACCGTCACCTCGTCACCCTCCGTTTCGGCCTCATGGGGATGAACACCGACGGAACAATGGATATTGTCGTAGGTCTCAGCGATACGGCGAACGCCGTCAAATTCCCGAAGCTTGGTACCGATGGTCAGCATATGCCCAACACCGGCTTCGGCAGCACGCTCGACAACATCGTCAAGCTGGGTGCTCAACTGTTCAAAATTTAAATGACAATGGCTGTCTACCAGCATATTCGGATCCGTTTCTTTATCTTTTACCCATGCGTTCTACATTCAAAAACAAGTTAAGCACAACCTGTTTACGATCAAGATTAACGGATGCTGCTTTTTCAATCAGCCTATTACCCTTCTCCCACAGATCTACCCAGGCATCTGGTGAATGCGCATCGGCAAGCCGCTTCATGATATCGATCTCATTGTCAGCTATTTCAGATGCGCCAAAATCAGTGCTGATATTTCGCACCAGACGGGAGAGCCACCAGGGGTAAAGTTCGCATATAAGGGCGTAGACCCCTTCCCCGTCCTTTTTACCTGCTTGATCTGCGAGGGCATGGAGTTTTTCCGCATTCAGTCTTGGATAGGATGTAAAGATGGCCAACAGGTTCGAGAAAACAGCCGTGCCCCCTGCGTCCATAAGCTGCAATGCTTTTCCGGGACTGCCATCCGCCAATGTCAGCAGCATATTCATCTCGGCTTCTGACAAGGTTTCTGTATGGGGTCCCAGAACCGTTCGCATATCCGCTTCACTGAGCGGTATGAGCGGCAGCAGACGGCAACGGGAGCGAATGGTCGGCAGCAATCCGGCTGGTGTATGAGAGAGAAGGAAAAATACAGTTCGTTCCGGTGGTTCTTCCAATATCTTTAAAATGGCATTGGCGGCGTTATTATTCATATCATCGACCGGATCAATGATCACCACACGCCAACTGCCATCGGCGGCGGTCAGGCGAAAGAAACCGGACAATGCACGAACGTCATCGACCCGAATGGCGGAATAGAACTTCTTTCCCTTCTGGTCATAATGCCGGTTCAGAACAGCAAGTCCCGGATGGGACCCTGCAAGAACTTGAGAGATAGCCGGGGTGTCTGCCGGCACATCGAGGCTTTCTGGAGGACCAAAGAGACCTCCCTCTCCTTCACCGCTCAACAGAAATTTAGCGGCACGATAGGCAAAACTCGCCTTGCCGATGCCTTTTGCGCCGGTGATCAGCCAGGCATGATGAAATCGACCACTATTGAAATTATCAAGAAACAGCTTCTCCGCGGCCCCCTGCCCCTGCAGGTTTTCTGTTTCCTTCGGATGCGAGTAGTTTTCAAGTTTATCGGATACCGGAAATTCCGTCACGGCAGCAACCGGCTTTCCAGTTCGGCGCGTAGCTCGGCCTGTATTTCCTCCACGGACCGGGTCGCGTCGATAATAATACAGCGGTCCGGGTTTTTCCGGGCAATTTCCAGAAACCCTTCTCTGAGGCGCTGATGAAAAGAAATGTCCATTTTTTCGAACCGATCCTCATCGTGGGTACGCCCCATGGTCCGCCGCAAGCCCTCTTCGGCGGGCAAATCAAAGATAAAGGTGAGATCCGGCGCAAAATCACCAACGGAAAAATCATGAATTTTCTGAACGGCCGCCTCTCCAAGCTGGTTGCCATACCCTTGGTAGGCCATGGTAGAATCTGCAAAACGGTCAGACAAGACCCATGTGCCCGCGTCCAAAGCAGGCCAGATTGTCAATCGCAGGTGATTACGTCGCGCCGCGTAGAAAAGCAGTGTTTCGCCAATGGCATCCCAGCGACCGGGATCACCGGTGAGTATTAAATCCCGAATTTCATTGGCGCCGGGGGCACCGCCCGGTTCCCGAGTTCGAAGAATATCAACAGATTTAGCCTTCAGGAATTCTTCCAGCATCGCGGCTTGTGTGGACTTTCCGCTGCCATCCCCGCCTTCAAGGGTTATGAATTTTCCGCTATAGGGGTGCGCTGTCTGCATTTAGTCCGGCACGCTTTATTGTGACGGGCCGAAAATCAGATACTCCACCGCTGAGGTTAAGCGTCCAACCATACCCGGCCGCCCAATATCCTTCGTTGCCACCAGCGGTACTGTCACCGGCTCACCATCCGGTGTATCAACCACAAGCTGCGCCACCGGTGTGCCTTTTAATATGGGCGCCGGGATCGGTGCATCATAGACGGCCTTGACGATCATTGATTTGCGATCCTGACGGGAAAGCGTAATGGTGACATCTTCTTCCACAGTAAGTGGAACCGTATCCTGATTACCGAGCCAAACGCGGGCGTTATCGACAACATCGCCAGGCTTGAACAGGGTATAATTACCAAACTCGCGAAAGCCCCATTCCAGAAGGCGTTCCCCTTCCCGCCCTCTCTCCTTGGCACTGGACAGACCATTTATGACAACAATCAGCCGCCGACCATCACGCTCCGCGGAGCCAACAAGACCATACCCAGATTCCTCCGTATGGCCCGTTTTCAATCCATCTGCGCCGAAATCTTTATAAAGAAGCGGGTTCCGGTTCCCTTGCTTGATATCACTGAAGGAAAATTCCTTCTCGTTGAAGATACCGTAATATTCCGGGAAAGTTTCAATGATGTACCGCGCCAGCATGGCAAGCTCGCGCGCTGTCATCCGGTGTTCTGGATGAGGCCAGCCTGTGGCATTCTTAAACGTACTTTGTTCAAGTCCCAATTCACGGGCACGGTCCGTCATGACGATCGCAAAAGCATCTTCCGATCCAGATAATCCTTCGGCAAGAACGATACAGGCATCGTTGCCAGATTGAACAATTACGCCGCGCAGTAAATCCTCAACAGCAACACGGGTGTCCACCCGTACAAACATCTTGGAGCCACCTTTTTTCCAGGCTTTCTCGCTCACCGGAAGGGTGTCCTCAAGCTTCAATGTTCCGTCTTTCAGGCGCTCAAATACCATGGCTACAGTCATTAGTTTGCTCATGGATGCTGGCGCCATCAACTCATCGGCGTTCTTCTGCATCAAGATCGCCCCGGTCGACATATCCATCAGAATTGCCTGCTTGGCAGGTGTCTCAATTGCCGCCGCAGACGTAACCACTATGCTGAAGCATAAAACTATCCAGGAAAATAAATGTCCGATTTTCAGGGTTTGCGTCGACATAGTTCTGTTTCCAGTCATTTATACCGCGACCCGCTGCGCCGTCCGTTCAGTGACCACATTGGCCCCATAGGCGTCATCAGTATCCGCGCGATTGTTCGTTATTCAATTATAATCCGTGCATTCGTATGCCCGGCATTGATCAAATTTGCAAGCATTTCGTCTGCCTGCCCTATACCGGTTACAGGTCCCACACGCACACGATAGAAATCCTGTCCATTGACCAGCACCTGACTTACTTTCGATGGGCCTATTGTGGATAGTTTAGCACTTAATTTATTGGCGTTATTATAATCGACAAAAGCGCCGGCCTGAATGAAAATCTCCGTATCCGCCACCGAGGTAAAGGCAATACCCGAACTGGTTGCGGGCGCTATCGATGCCACCCGCACCGGCGCATCAGGCCCTGGTGCCGGTAAAGGCTGGCTCGCCGACAGCGGCGCCGATGCCGCATTTGGTGGTGGCGCCAATGTTGAGGATGTAATAGTCGGTTTCGGTACAGCGGCTACATTATTGCGCTCGTTCAACGGTGTATTCGGTTTCTCGACGACCTGCGAATTGAGGTTGCCATCAGAATTTAATACTTGTACCCGCACCTTCGCCGTTCCTTGCTGAACCATTCCCAGCAGCTCGGCGGAACGCTTAGATAAATCAATAATTCGTGAATGTGCAAATGGTCCGCGATCATTAACTGTTACCACAATCGAGCGGCCATTTTCCAGGTTCGTCACCCGGACATCAGTTGGCAGCGGCAAGGTTTTATGTGCCGCTGTCAGCTTGTTCATATCATAAACAGCGCCATTAGCTGTCTTGCGGCCATGAAACGGATGTCCGTACCAGGAGGCAATCCCGGTTTCATCATAATCAGTATCAAGTGCAGGATAATACCAGATACCATCAATCTGATACGGCTTGCCGATTTTAGCCTGACCGCGATCCACATCTTTATTGCTGGCAGATGCCGTCGCTGAAGATTTCGCGGGCGCATCCTTTGCCCCGTATTTTTTAGCGCCATAGCTGAGCAAATTCACTTCAGCACAGCCCCCGAGTATAAGCACGGCACCCAATGCCGCCGTTACTCCATAATTTCGCTTTAACCACATAATCTGTTACGCATCCCTTGCAGTAAAACGCCGGTTTAAAATGCTATCCGTCTCCGATTAAATCGGCAAGCTGCCCGACGGACATGGCAAAATAGGTCGAACGGTTCCATTTCAAAATCGTTCGATAATTATTGTACACTAAAAATGTCTGGCCGTTACCGCCTTTCGGCTGCACCAGCGAGCCCATCAGCTGCCTTGACGGCAAATCCGTCCCGTTCAACCGCCGCACACCAAGGGCCTGCCACTCACGCATAGACTTTTGCACTTTAAGGCTCACAAGAGACATGTCAAAGCCAGCGGGCAGAGTAACCTCCCTACCCCAGGTTTGATCGACGAGCCAGCCAGATTTTGAAAGGTAATTGGCGGCAGAGGCGAAAACATCCGCCTTGGTTTGCCAGATATCCGTCTTGCCATCCGCATCATGATCAACCGCAAAATTTACGAAACTGGATGGCATAAACTGCGACTGTCCCATAGCCCCGGCCCAGGAGCCTTTCATATTAGCCGCAGTAATATGCTTTTCCTCGAGGATTTGTAGCGCCAGGAAAAGCTCTTTCCGGAAATAGGCTGCTCGGCGGTTGTCATAAGCCAAAGTCGTCAATGCATCAATAACACTGAACCCGCCCGTGAATCGTCCAAAGCTCGTTTCCACACCCCAAAGGGCGACGATAAAGCGCGGCTGCACCCCATATTTCTTGCCGACCTCTGTCAAGATGGCGCGGTTTTCCCGCAACATTGCCTTACCTTTATCCACAAGCACGGGTGGCAATCGCTTTTCCATATATTGCTGAAAAGTCTGAGTTGTCTCCGGCTGCTTGCGATCCAGCTCGACTACTCTTTCGATCAATTTTACATTGGCGAAGGCGCTATCTATGGTCGGCTGGCTGATGCCTTTTCCACGTGCTTCGGTCTTGACTTTCCCAAGCCAGACATCAAAATTCTCCTTTGCAGCGAAAGCGGAAGATGCGGCCACCATCAAGAGGCCGCCGAGAAGGAACAGGAAAGTGGAACGCGCAAATTTCTTTGCCATGGGAACTCCGTAAACTAATTCATTCTTTCTGCCACAAAATAGCGGCTTTCGCAACGGTTAGAGCATAAAAATTAACCTTATTGTTCCCTATATTGAACTGCACCGCAGTCAAATTCACTGATTGCCGTCAAATATATTGACAGCTTCCCAACAGGACTTTAAACGAACAACACTGTTCAGAAGATATGCTGATCAACACGAAGGAGGAAACGGGAAGCTCCCTGTCCTCACTTCATTGCGGAGGGTTGGCAGAGCGGTTGAATGCACTGGTCTTGAAAACCAGCAAGGGTGCAAGCCCTTCCGGGGTTCGAATCCCCGACCCTCCGCCATTATATTGAATTCTGTTGCCGTAAATCACTGAAAAATATAATCCTAAATTTGTACTTTCCGAATTTTTGGAAATAGAAATTCAAGTGATAACATCGTTCAGACTGCAATCGCGTCAAAGATCTTTTTGCGCAGTTGCGTATCTGCAGGGTTACCGCCAAGAACAATATTTCCTCGTTCGACCACATAAGCCCGGTCAACGACCTCAAGCGCCTTATAGACATTCTGTTCAACCAAAATCACGGATATTCCTTCATCGCGTAATCCTGAAATGATCTCGAACAATTCCGTAATGATAATGGGAGCGAGACCTTCGGTGGGCTCGTCAATCAGGATCAGTTCTGGTTTTCCAACAAGTACTCTGGCGATGGCGAGCATCTGTTGCTCACCTCCAGAGAGGGTCGTTCCCATTTGCTGGCGGCGCTCTTTAAGGCGCGGGAAGCGTTCAAAGGTTTGCGCAATCGCCGCCCTTTTCTCTGCGCGGCTGCGGTTCGGTGTTTGTCGGAGGCCCAGGTTCAGGTTTTCCTGCACGGTAAGACCCGGAAATATTCGCCGGTCCTCTGGGACAATTGCTATTCCCTTGCGGCAGATACTATCAGGTGTCAGGCCCGCAATGGATTGCCCTTTAAAAGATATTTCACCGGATGACGGGGCAACCCACCCCGCAATCGTTTTTAGTGTCGTTGTTTTCCCGACGCCATTACGGCCAACCAAAGCAATGATTTCGGCAGTGCCGACCTCAAAAGTCATGTCCTGAAGGATGTGGCTGAGGCCATAGTGAGTATGAAGATTATTTACTTTTAACATGGTCATGCGTGTCCCAAATAGGCTTCTTTCACAGCAGGATTGTTGCGTACTGTTTCCGGCGTACCCTCCGCAAGGTTTGCGCCTTGATGCATCACCAGAACATGATCTGACAGATCCATGACCAGAGAGATGTCATGTTCGATGAGCAGAATGGAGATTTCCTTGGAGAGGGCTCTAATTATTTCCGCAGTTTCTTCCGTATCGGAATGCGACATGCCTTGGGTGGGTTCATCCAACAACAAAAGCTCCGGCTCACTCGCCAAGGTAACCGCTATTTCAAGGCGGCGGCGCTCACCGTGAGATAACTCACCTGCCCTAAGCGCCGCTTGATCAGTCAATTCGAAACGCTCCAGGAGCTCAAGCGCCTTTTCGATCGCGCGCTTGCTGCGACCAATGGGGAAGAAGGCGAGATGCGCCGGCTCAAGAAATTGAGTAGCTAATCGCAAATTCTCGAGAACACTCAATTCAAAAAACAAATTTGTGATCTGAAATGAGCGAGCCATGCCGAGTTTGAGTTTACCTCGTATCGGCAAACGCGTCACTTCCTGTGAATTGAACAGAATGGCCCCGCCATTGGGCGCGATGGCGCCGGTGATAAGATTGAAAAGCGTGCTTTTTCCAGCGCCATTAGGACCAATCACGGACGTAATATGGCCCCGCTCCGCCTTAAAGCTCACGTCATCCACAGCGCGCAGGGCGCCGAAATTGCGGTTAAGGTCGCGGACTTCAAGTATCGTATCAATGATTACGCTCATGACCGTTCAGCCTTTTTACTTCGCGTCAGAAATTTTTCAAGATGCAGTCTCAGATATCCAACCATGCCTTTGGGGAAAAACAAGACAAGGACAATGAAAATACCGCCTATGACGATCAAATGATGTTCCGTAAAACTGCCAATAACGGATTTAAGCGTGACGAGAATGATTGCGCCTAATACTGGCCCGATCACAGTTCCGACGCCGCCCAGAATAACCATGATGAGGGCGTTTCCGGACATCTCAAAAAACATCAATTCCGGCGACACGAAACCGCGTAACATGGGATACAGAGCGCCAAAAACAGAAGCGATTACAGCGGCAAGCACATACATGAACAGCATATAGCCGCGCACATTGTAACCCAGGAAAGGAAGGCGGTCTTCGTTCACCCGCATGGCGGAGAAAACCCGTCCGAACGGTGTGTCGAGTATCCACCACAAGGCGAGGACAATAAGGAGAACGAGTGCCAGCATAAAAAGGAAAAATCCAATGGGATTATTCAGCGACAAATCATAGAACGGCAACGGCACGGAGATAACAGGCACCCCGACGATCCCATCCGATGCACCGAGCGATCGCGTATTATAAATGACCCGCGATATGACCTGAGCATAGCCAAAAGTGATAAGGGCAAAATAAACGCCACGAGATCGTATGGCAATCCACCCAAAAAGCAGGGAAACTGGTATCGTTGCCAAGAGTACGCTGATAAGCACCAACCAGAAATTTTCTGTTGTATGGATCAACATCATCGTTGACATGTAGGCACCAAGCCCGAAAAACAACGCCTGACCCAATGACAGTAATCCGCAGATTCCAAGCAGTAAGTCAACAGATATGGCCATACCGGCCAGGATGAGTGCTTCGCTTGCAAGACGCAGGTAAAAGGTATCATCCAGCGCGAAGGCAACGAAGGCGAAAATGATGGCGCAAAGCGTGAAGGTCGCAGCGATTAGCCTAAGGCTGCGGAGTGAACGCTTTTCGCTATCGCGAACACGTGTAAACATGAAATCTATGTCAGCCATTACCGAACTTCCCAAATAGACCCTGCGGCTTCAGCACCAGCACTAGAACCATGATCGCGAAAATCAAAGGTTCGGACCAAACCGGAGAAATATAAAGACTGGAGATTGCCTGAACCTGGGTCAGCAGAATGCCCGCGAGAACCGCGCCGGTAATACTCCCTAATCCACCAACAATGACCACGGTGAAGGCAATCAAAATGAAATCATGACCCATGGTCGGAAAGACCGTGTAAATTGGGGCGAGCAATACGCCGGACAGTCCAGCTAGGGCAATTCCGAACGCAAAAGTTCCAGCGTAGATACGTTTTACTGGTACACCAAGCGAGCCAGCCATATCCTTGTCGAAAGCTGCGGCACGGATCATTGCACCCAGACTGGTTTTATACACCAGCCCCCAGACAGCTCCGACAATGACAGCGCCGGCAGCAATAAGGAAAAGCCGGTAATTGGGCAGGAAAATGCCAAATATTTCGCTGCCTCCCGGTAACGGATTATCAGGTCGCAAAGGATTGGGGCCGAAGATTATTTTTAATAGATCCTGTAAGATGATGCTGATACCGAAAGTCAGTAAAAGTGTGAGGATATGTCGATCACCTTTATGAAAAATCGGCTGAATTAAAGTGCGTTCGATTAGGTAGCCAACAGGCAACATAAGTACGGGGACAAGCGCGATGCAGACCCAGAAGTCGAAGCCTAAACCAAGCATAACCATCAGGATGAATCCCCCAACGGCGTAAAATTCACCGTGAGCCATATTGATTACATCAAGAAGCCCAAAAATAATCGTCAAGCCAAGCGCCATCATGATAACAGCAGCGCCAATTGCGAGACCGTTCAACATCTGGGAGGCCAGGACGAACTGAATATATTGAAGAACCGATTCCATAGATTTTCTCTATAATTATTGGTTGGCAGGGGCCCGTGTGAGCCCCTGCCCAACAAACTGGATTAAAAGCGCTCGCAAGCATCTCCGCCGATAGCGGCATCACCAGGCACTTTTGAATCAATCGTAAAAGCACCATCTTGAATGCGAACGGCATACATTGGCATTTCAGCTTGATGGTCACCGGCGCGCATTTTCTTCACTCCTTGTGGGGTGTTCCATTCGGCACCTTCTAGGCTTTTGCGCAACATATCCGTCTCGATGGACTTCGTTTTCTCTGCTGCGGCCTTATAAAGGAACAGAAGACCATATGAATCGGCACCATAAAGATCTGGGTCCGTCCCACCGGAAATGCCTTTAAAGGCAGTTACAAAGGCCTTGTTATCAGGGCTGTCGATCAGCGGTGAATATCCGACACCTGTGACAAACCCTTCGGCAGCATTCCCCATTGCACCGATATTGGCCGGTGTCACTGTACCTGCGGAGCCCACAATCTGAACCCCCTTTGAAACGCCATATTCCTGCATTTGTGTGAACAAACGTACGGAGTCGTTACCGGCGACCGATGTGTAAATCACGTCGGGGCCCGCAGCGCGTATCTGACCGAAAAAGTTGGAGTAGTCCTTGTTGCCAAGAGGGGCAAACACTTCACCGCCATCGTCAAAGCCGTTGCTGACTGCTGCATCTTTAAAAACGGCAACAGTATTCCGACCCATTTCGTAGTCTGGCCCGAGGAAGTAAACCTTTGCTTCGGATTTCTCAGCTTTCAACCAGGCAGCTAATGCTGCGGCCTGCATGCCGGCGTGAGCGTTGACGCGGAAAACGTTCGGGGAACATTTGCTGCCGGTAATGGCACTGGAGAATGAAACAGTTGTCGCCATTAATCGATCATTACGCTCGGCAACCTGTCCAACCGCGAGGGTGGCGCCGGAACTTACTGTCCCGGTTAAGAAATCGACTTTCTCCAATTGGAACAATTTTTCCGCTTTTTGTGCAGCAACGGACGGATTGGCTTCTGAATCTTCGTAGACAAGCTCAATCTGCCGACCAAGCACACCACCGCTTGCGTTAATTTCCTTGGAGGCGAGTTCAAGGCCCCATTTTACCTGCTGGCCAATAACAGTGTATGTGCCGGATAAGGGCGTCAGAACACCTATCTTGATCGGCTCCGCTGCATTTGCGGTGCCCAAAACTGCTGCGAAAGCAACAGAGGCGAGCGCGAGCATTTTACTTTTCTTTAACATGGTAATCTCCCTTTCTAGTGTTTTTCTAAGTTTCGCTTCCGGCTGATCAGGTGCCGGTCCATACGGGTTTGCGTTTCGCGTGAAAAGATTCAACACCTTCCGCGAAATCATTCGACATTCTGAGACGGCCATAAGCCTGACCCTCCATTTCAATGCCTGCATGCAACGGCGCATCTTGCGCCGCACCCAATACATGTTTGATAGTCCGCTGCGCGAGCGGAGAGAATTCGACAAGCTCCTCAACAAAGGCGTCAACGGTCGCCTCTAGCTGTTCGTCAGGGACGCAGTCCAAGGCAATGCCCCAAGCTGTGGCTTCTTCGCCGGAGATACGACGGGAACGCATGACAATATCCTTAGTCCGGGCGAGGCCAATCATATGAAGCAAGCGAATTGAGCCGCCCGATCCGGGGATCATTCCGATTTTTTGTTCCGGGAGCGCCATCCTCGCTGTCTCGCTCACAATCCGAAAGTCGCAGGCGAGTGATAGTTCGAAACCAACACCGAAACAGTACCCCCGAATTGCTGAGACAACTGGTTTAGGGCAAAGCTCTGGTGACTTAATGTTGTCAGCAAGATGTGAGACTTTCTCAGGTGTAGATTCCATAAATCCACGGATGTTTCCACCGGACGAGAAGTTTTTACCTTCAGACTTTATAACGATGACCCTTACGCGGTCGTCCTTTCCAAGAAGTTGGAATACTTCTCTAAAATGCTCACGTTGCTCCATGCTGACGACGTTCAGGGGTGGTCGGTTTAGAACGATGTCGGCACGCTGCTTGTCGATGTTAATATCGACACGAAACCCGTCGTAATCCGAATAGGCGTTATTATCCTGAGTCACAAAATTGCTCCTTTTTTTGATTCCAATTTATTTGAGGAAATTGAGTTTGAATGGGTATCCCGCAGATCACGGCGTAGAATTTTGCCGACCGGTGATTTTGGGATTTCATCAACGAAAATATAGGCACGCGGACGTTTGAAATTTGCCAGGTTTGACTCTCGGCAATAAGTGTCCAGTTGTTGCTCATTTGCGGGGCCGTTGATCTTTACAAAGGCCGTGACACGCTGGCCCCAGCGTTCATCGGCAAGCCCGACCACAGCAACTTCAGAAACATCTGGATGCAGAGAAAGAAGGCTTTCGATTTCTGATGGCAGCACATTCTCGCCGCCCGTAATGATCATGTCATCGACACGCCCCGTAACAAAAAGGTCGCCATCCTCGTCAAAGAATCCAATATCACCGGTAAAATACCAACCCTCATGCAGAGATTTCTTGTCAGCATCCGAACGCCTCCAATACCCCTGAAAAGCTTCTATGCTTTCCAAAGACGCAATAATCTGGCCTTCTGTTCCGGGCAGAGCCTGTTCAGCGGGATCAGTTGACCCAAGATTTACGACGCGAATGCGCTGATTAATTCCTGCTTTCCCGGCGGACCCGGGTTTGGCGACAGCATCATCGCAAATTGTAAAAGTATAGACTTCCGATGATCCGTAGTGATTGACGAATAAGTCCGGATTGAAACAGGTTGCCAGCCGCTTCAGAAGCCCTTCCGTCATTGCCGCTCCCGCGAAGCCGAGTTTCCGGACAGTTGATATATCCATATCCTCAAACTCAGGACGTTCAATCAGATCGTGATAAAGAGTTGGAACAAGGTAGAGGCTTGTGATTTTTTCATTCTGGATCAACGCCAGAGCTTCGGCAGGATCGAAACGGGGCTGGCAAACAAAGCGCCCACCAACCGCCGCAATGGACAGCAACAGGCGTACGCCCATGGTATGATAAAGCGGCATAACACCAAGTCCGCATTCGCCAAAATGGTATTGATTTTGTGCGACGTGAGCAATCGCGGCCGATCGTTCTGCGGCATGCTTTCTTGGCACCCCTTTCCCGGAGCCTGTCGTCCCGGATGTGTATAGCATTATCGAAATATCATCCGGGTCCGCGCATGAAATGGTAGCCGTTTCAGCTTTTAAACCAAGCAGGGTGTCGAACGCTTTGTCGGTGCTTTCACTTATATCAACAGCAATCCGAATAAGCGCGGAGGCGACGGTTGACCCGGCAATTGCCGACGCTGAAATGTCTTGATAAACCACCCCGACAGCCGTGGAGTTTTCAAGAAAATAGTCCACTTCTTCCGCATTCGCGCGCCAGTTTACGGGCGTAATGATGACTCCCGATATTTGGCAAGCCCAATAAAGAACGGCGGCTTGCCAATTATTTTGCAGGAGCGTAAGCAGATGATCTCCTTTTGTGATACCAAGCTCCGCCAAGCCGGTCGCTACGGAAGTGGCGGCGTCCTGAAGTTCGCGATACGTCAGCCGATAGTCGCCATCGACCAAAGCCTCTGCTTCGGGATTTCGCTCTACTGCAGCGATGAAGGCGCGTCCATTATCCAGCATCATTCACCCGTTTATTTGACATCTGAATTTCGCGCGCGGCCTGAATTGCGGCCTCAATTATTGGGGTGTATCCGGTACATCGGCACAAATGGCCGCCGATCAACTCCCTGATCTCGTCTTCATTGGCTTGCGCCGTGTGGGATAAGTAATCGGTCAGCGACATGATGATACCCGGCGTACAAAAACCACATTGCAAGGCAAAATTTTCTTTAAAGGCGCGCCGAATAATTTCCAGGTTTTCGTCGCTTTTTTCTATTGTTGTAATCTCCCTACCTTCAGCTTGGACTGCAAAGGTCAGGCAAGAACGGACAACCCGGCCATCCATTAAAACGGTACAGGCACCGCAAACGCCGTGCTCGCAGCCGACATGCGTACCTGTTGCGCCAATATCGTGGCGAAGAAAATCCGACAAGAGGGTCCTGGGCTCCGCCTCTGCCGCGACATCGGCACCGTTCAGTTTGAATTTGACAGCAGTCTTTTGGGTCTTGCTCAAACGTGGCATTGCAAGGCCTCCTCTACAGTACGTTTTCCAAGATTGCGCAAAAGGTCGCGGCGATACCGTGCACTGGCATGCTGGTCGTCGGTACCCTGCAGCTCCCAGGCGAGATCATTGAGAGCGTCGGCAAGGGCGTCGCCGGAAAGCATCGGTAATTCACGAACTTCCGGCCGATCTGTCATGCCGCCAATGCCGATACGGATCGTTTCCGTAACAACAACGGCAACCGCGACGATCGCAAAATCCCCGTGCCGGAAACTAAATTCGTTGAAGGCGCTGCCTTTAATACTTTGAGAATTTGGAAACCTTGCCGCCACAATCATTTCATCTGCATTGCGGTCCGTTGACAGCATGCCGATTTGGAAGTCACGGGCCGGTACAACGCGTTTTCCTTTTGAAGAACGTAACTCGACTTCGCCTTTCAATACGGCCAGACACAAAGGTATCTCAGAACTGGGATCCGCATGGGCGATTGAGCCGCACACTGTGCCTTTGGAACGCGTTTGGAAATGTCCTACCCAGGGGAGTGCCTTGGCCAACAGGGGATTAATTTCCATAAGCCTGGCATGCTCAAGCAGGTTTCGCTGGGTTACCGTTGCCCCTACATGCAACTCGTTCCCATGCTCGGTAATTGTATTGCAGCCCGGAATGCGCGATACATCAACGACCACACTCGGTTTTACAAGCCGCATATTCAACATAGCAATCAGCGACTGCCCGCCCGCCATGATGCTGGCGTCTTGGCCTTCCGCGGCAAGGGTTTCCAAAACCTCATCAATAGTTTGGGGCGCAAGATAATCGAAGCAGGGTGGTTTCATTTTGCCACTCCCAACCACTGCTTAATCCGCGCAATTAGTCCTATCTGTTCTTGCTCGTCGCCCAGCTGCGCCGCCAGTCGGCGGAAAAACTGTTCGATTAAGATATTAGCCGCACCTTCGAGCATGCGTCCGCCAACAGCAGCAACTTTACCGCCCACATCTGCACCGAAAGCATATTTTATCCGTGTCCCGCCGGTGACTTGTTCAAGGTGAACGCGACCACTCCCACGGGAGGTGCCGAGGGGTCCGGTAGCGCTTCCGACAAGGGTCAGGGCGTTAGGGGTGTCTAAATCCGTAAGCGATATGGAAACCTGGAACCGACCACGAACAGGACCAACGCCCATTGTAACTTCCGCCTGATAAGCGTTGTCACCGACAGATTCCAGCTCATGGCACCCGGGAATTACTGCTGCCAGAATTTCAGGATTAAGGATGGCTTGCCATAGTGAGGCTGGATCTACTGCCACGAAGCGCTCGCCTTGGCCCGTGAGGTCGCCCTCGGTTGCGGGCATGGTATCAACGACTTTAGGTTCCGACGGAGGCTGTTCATCACTTTGAATTAGGGATGATAACCGGGACGCCGTCACCGGAAGTACGACATTCTCCAAACCCAAGGCATCTGCGACGGCATTGGCGATGCAAACCGGCGTGCTCATGCAATTTCCTTCTCCTATGCCCTTGGCTCCCAAGGGTGTAAAAGGTGAAGGTGAATGCATATGAAGAATAACGGGATCCGGTATCTCATACGCTGTCGGCACGAGATAATCCGCAAAGGTGCCGGATAGAAACGCACCGTCAGTGGCATATTTAAATTCTTCTAGGAGTGCGGCGCCGACACCATGGGCAAATCCTCCCCGGATCTGTCCATCGGCCATTGCCGGATGCAGGATACGACCCGCGTCATGCATGGTGACATATTTATCGACGTTAAGTTGTCCGGTCGCTCGATCTATTTCAACGCCACAGAAATCGAAGATAAAACCGTAGGCACCGGAACTATTTATCTCGTCTTTATCATTCGGCGCCTCATGCTGAGGCATTGTCCAGAAGGCCGTCTCGCGAAGCACGGGCTCCAGGTTATCCGGAAGGCTGCCGGGTGACCAATGGCTTGCACCGGCAAGACGTGTGAAAGGAATGCTGTTATCTGGATTATCCTTCGCCGCAACCCGTCCGCCTTCAAAGACAAGATCGTCTTCCGCAACATTCAAATTACTCGCGGCCAATCGCTTAAGTCGGGACTTAAGCTGTTCGGCGGCTAAATGAGCCGCACCGGCGACAGCACCGGCAAAACGGCTGGAGTAGTTGCCTGACGCAATGGACCACGCGTCTTTTTGGGTATCCAGTTCTAGATTTATGACCACATCGGACGGCGCGACGCCAAATACATCAGCACAAACTTGTTGCAAAACAGTGCGATGTCCCTGCCCCTGAGGTACAGATCCCGCAGATACACAAATTGTTCCCAGAGGGTCGAGAGAGACTGTGGCGCTTGCATGCGCGCCGTTTTTGGGGCCTGCTTTGGCACGTTCTGCTACGGTAAGAGCCGTGGTAATGTATCCCATATTTGAGACCGATGGCTCGACGACCGCCGTGATGCCTATGCCATATATTCGCCCATCAGCGCGGGCCTTCTTTTGGCGTTCATACAATTCCCCAAGGTTCCCGGCTTCAACTGCGCGGCTGACAGCTTCCGGGTAATCTCCTGAATCCAAAAGGCCGCCTGACGGAGTACGATAAGGAAAGGCTTCTTTCGGGACAAGATTGCGTCTAATGACTTCCAAATGTGGGATATCCAGCACCACAGATATCTTGTGGACCAGCCTCTCTATGGCGAAATAGAGTTGCGGGCCGCCAAAACCGCGATTGAGGCCAGAGGGTGTCTTGTTCGTCAACACCACGTTATTAACAACCCGAATATTGCGGACGCTATAAGCCCCTGACAAATTTCCATGCATTCGATAGAGCGACGCAGGTTCAGGAGCCCGCAGATAACCACCGCAATCGTCAAATTGCTTCATATCGAGTGCGGTGATTTTGCCGTCCGAAGTTACCGCTGCCGTAATCTCTGAAAACCGTCCTGTTGCCGACGTTGCCGCCTGAAGATGTTCGAGACGGTCCTCCACCCATTTTACAGGCCGCCCGGTTTTGCGAGAGGCTAGTGACATTGCAACTATGTACGGGAACAGAGACTGTTTTACGCCAAAGCTACCCCCGGAGGAAGACGGTGCCCGCAGCCTTAATTTACCGCCAGATACCTTTAGCGCCAAGGCCATCACCGGATGTAAAGCAAAGGGGCCTTGAAAGTTGGATAGAACATCATAGCTTTCGTCATCGGATTTATACTCGGCGACGACAGCCATACATTCCATTGGGGTACAGGCGTTTCGGGGGTAATTTATGGATATGTCAATTAGACGGTCGGCGGATGCAAAAGCCTGGTCTACGTCGCCATAGTGAAAATGACGCTCGTTTACGAGATTGCTTCCGACAGCGTCATGGAGAACGGGTGCGTCCGGTAAAATTGCCTCAGCAATCTCGGTCACTGCAGTCAACGGGCTGTACGTAACGCTGATCAAATCGACGGCATCTTCAGCCAAATAACGATCTTCGGCCAGAACAATTGCCACCGGTTCCCCGACATAACGAACTCGCTTTACCGCGAGGCTCCAATGCTCCATCGGCTGCTTGACGCCTACGACGAAGGGCTTGGACCATTTCCTGATATCGTCGCCTGTCAGAACATCCGAAACACCATCCAGCGAAAGTGCATTTTCAACATTTATGGAAAGAATGTCCGCATGAGCATGTGGCGATCGGACGACGGCTGCATAAAGAGTATCAGCACGGACTGGAATATCGTCAAGAAAGCGTGCGCGACCGGTGAGAAGCGCAGCATCCTCAATGCGCTCCATCGATTGTCCCAGATTTGTACCTGGCGCTCCCATCCGCAGTTTCCCTTTTCTAAAAGCCATTTCGCTTTTTTCAGGACACTAACGGCGAACTCGCATTTTCACGTTATCGCGGGGTACGGCAATTTATCAAATCGTCTGATCTTTTAGGGGTAACAGGCGGTTTTTGACGAATGAAGGCACGTCTTGAAACCTTGGCTATAAAATCAAGGCCCAGAAAAAAGGTCTACTTTGCGCCGATAGTCGCTTGGGGAACAACCAACATGCTGACTGAAAAAGCGAGTGAAGTTACTCTGTTCAGAAAAACCAAGGTCAAAGGCAACATCTGAGATCATGTTGTCGGTGTTTGCCAACTGGCTAATGGCCCCTTCGACAAGCAGATTACTGCCATATAGGTTGGGCGTAAGACCAGTGCATGCTTTGAATAATTCGAAAAATCGTGGTCGCGACAAACCTGCCACATGCGCCAAGGCATCTGCATTCATAGTATTACAGGTGTTTTCACGCATATGCTGGATTGAACGACGGATCCGGTGATCAAACATCATCCGCTGAGGCGGAAACGCTTGGCTTATCTCCCGCCAGTTTGAAAAACGATAAGCTACAGAAACAGTCAGCTCAAGAATTCGCTGTTCAACCTCAGACGCGTCAGACAATACGCCAAAGGCCATTTCACCAGTAAGTCGATTAATCATTCCTTTGATTCTGCTATCAAGGCTGACACAGGACTTAGGGAAAAATTTGCGGTTATTTGACGCTGCGAAAACTTTATCAATTCGGGCCAGCCAAGCCGGTTCAAGGTAAAACGCGAGGATTTCAGTCGGCGGAGCATCAGCGACATGATTATAGCAATGCGGCTCCCAAGCGTTGACGAGAACCACACTGTCATCAGTGAGCGGGCTGCGGACACCGTTGACGTCGAAGGTCGCATCCCCACCGCTGCTCTTAAGCAGCATATGGCAGTGATGATGCGCATGCCGCACAAGAGGCCTGTTCATGTCGAGCAGCGCCACTCGACCAAACTCGCCTTGCAAAACACGAAGTGCTTTAGACATTATCAAAAACCTCCTCTCCAACTCATAACGAGGGAGAGTATCGTGAAAGACAACTCTTCAACAGACTCTATTGACGAGGATGCCCCAACTTACATCGGACTAAAGTGAGAAAATTCGCTAAAATCAGCCAACGTAGTTTCAACTATATTGGGTCATATAAATGCGCATTACTGCCAAAATAACACTCCCAATACCGTTCGTCAGATAGCTTTATTGTTCTTAGTTAAATAGTCCATTAGCTAAAATAATACCTGTTTGCCGGAATAAGAGTCAACGTTGACGTTATCCTTGCTTAGTGGAAATAGGCGTTATCATGTGAATTCTATATCTAACAATTGCTTCAAAATAGTAGTATTCGACTAGCTCATCGCACAAAAACTAAGAACTTCCTATCCTATTCCCAGTAGGATATGGCACCCGAATGAAATGGTTTTCATTGTCCGAGGAAAACGGTAAATCAAATCTGAATTATTAACCATCTATAACTGCTCGTTACGCTTAACAGATAACTCATGATGCTGGAGTTTAATCTGCGGGAGGCCGGGAGCAGACTAGCTATGTCAGCGCCACAAATTTGGACAACTACCGAAAAAAATTAGAGATTTCCGATACATACCAGAGACGCACAATTCCTGAAACTTCCTTACTTCCTTTTTAGTTGAGGCCCCTCACTGCTCCTCTATGCTCAAATTATATTATTTGTAATTATCTGTTTCATATCCAAATGCCTTGAATGAAATAGGGGATGGTTTGCAATCAATTGCAATATCTCTGGACTGGTACAAACAACTGGTACAGTATTTACTTAATCATGGAGGCTACAAAGCTGTAACCCTTTGATATAAAGGCGGCGGAAATTTGCGGCGGTTTCTCCCCGACCCTCCGCCACCTTTTACGCGGGCATTTGTTGGGTTGTGCAGTGAATGCTGCCTCCGATTTCTCCAAGGGCATCGACATTAAGGGTCACAATCTCACGATCAGAATAATGATTGCCTAGTGCACTAACCGCCATTGGATCGGTTTCTTTATCTCCGAATTGGCCCACAATAACACCGCCATTGCAAACGTAGTAGTTGGCATAGGAAGCCACAAAGTCAGCACAGTTTATACGCCGTTGTTTGGGTTCTGGGATCACATCAACACTTAAGCCAGCAGCAACTAAATATCGTGTGTTTCAGGGGCTGCAAGATAAAATGGATCCTTCGTGTAAGGATCAGTTGGTAAATTGATTAATACACGGCTCGGGCCAGTAAAACGCACCAGACCATCGATATGATAATCGGTGATGTCTTTATCCCATAAACCGGGAGCCCAAATCATCTGCTTAGCGCCGTAAGTTGATAGCAAGCGTTGTTCGATTTCATCACGAGACAGGTCTGGATTGCGGTTTGGGTTAACCCAAGAACTCTCATGAGCCATAAGAAGGCCGTGGCCATCATGCTCCACACCGCCACCTTCACCATTTAAACCAGTCGCAATGATCGGCACTCCTAATCGCTCCGCTACACGCTTTGCGATCTGACCATCGGTTTATGAATTTGCTTCGCGCCCCAACCATTGAATTGCAAATGACTAACCGCCAAATCTCAATTAGAGCGCTTGGCAAACAATGGTCCGGAATCGCGACACCACAAATCATCTGTTGAAATAGCCCATAGCTCAACATTTTTTGATAAGAGCCCTCGAGCAGAAGTTTGATCCTCTTGCGCTGCCAACAATGTAACAGGCTCAAATTCAGCGATAGCATTAGCGATATCAGCTATCGTCCGTTGTAAAATTTTGAGAAACCCTCGCTCAGGATAAATTTTGCGATTTGCGGGCCACTGCATGAAAGTGCGTTCATGGCGGCCTTCTTCTGGCGGGACGACGATGTCAGGTAACGATTGAGGCATAAAAAACCTAATTCATGAGTAAAAGTTATTTGGAGAACAATCTGACATCATCGAAGACGGCCTCACCTTGAAGTAGCGTTGCTTCGATATGTGCGTCAGCAATGCGATCAATGGGTATATCAAGAATATTTTTGTTGATCACCACAAGGTCTGCATACTTCCCAACTTCGATGGAGCCTGTACGATCATCATGCTGAAGGAGACGTGCAGGATTTATGGTCATCGCTTCAATCGCTGTTGCTACATCTGGAATACCGTTTTTCTCACGTCCAACCGCCGCAGAGATTTTTATCAATGGGTTTAGTTCATCAGCATCCCAATCACTGCTGAGTGTCACGGTGGCACCTGCCTGAATCAAATCACCTATAGGCATAAGAC
>Ga0315338_1001643_pt1 | contig 26422 bp, 19 predicted proteins | sample ASW8metaG_FD_204518 | JGI IMG/M metagenome (GOLD analysis project Ga0315338, IMG submission 204518) | Ammonia-oxidizing marine archaeal communities from Monterey Bay, California, United States - ASW #8 | ecosystem: Environmental > Aquatic > Marine > Coastal | place: USA: California | collected... | reverse complement strand
ACGGGCAGTCGTTCGGAATCGTAATGGTGGGCATGGGCATCATTGCCCTGGCGGGCATCGTGGTGAACAACAACATCATTCTGATCGACACCTACAACCAGATGCGAAAAAGCGGTATGGCGGCATTTGAGGCCGCATTGGAGACCGGATGCCTGCGCCTGCGACCGGTATTGCTGACGGCCATCACCACCATACTCGGGCTGATGCCAATGGTGCTCGGGGTAAATGTGGATCTCCTGACCCCGTCTTTGGGCATCGGTGCTCCGTCCACGCAGTGGTGGACCCAGCTATCCAGTGCTATTGCCGGCGGGTTGGCGTTTGCAACGGTGCTCACGCTGTTGCTGACCCCGGCGCTGCTGGTTTTGGGTGACAAGACCGGCCAACGGGTACGTGGGTTTGTAAACCGATAGTGGTGTGGTTTACAAACCGCGTTGGCCGGGTGGGCCGTGTGGAGGGAGATTAGCGTCGAATGCGGCTTGATAAGTCCCGTGCCGCCTTCGCCATGCTTTCAAGCTTTGGAACCATGGTGAGGTTTTCCTCTGCAGCGCGGTTCATCGTTTCGGATATCTCTGCAACTTCGGTCACGTTACGATTAATTTCCTCGCTGACGCTGGTTTGCTCTTCGGCCGCCGTTGCCACTTGAGTGGTTGCGTCATTCACGCTGCCCATGCGGCGATTGATCTCGCCCAATGTCTGCCTGACCGCCTCCACCGACTGCCCGCTCTCCTGAGTGACAATCTCGCTTGCCTGCATATATTCAGAGGCGTCTCTGGACCCGGTGGCTATGGTGTCGATGATTCGGTCGATCTCCACGGTGGCTTCCTGGGTCTTGGCTGCCAGATTCCTGACTTCGTCCGCGACTACGGCGAACCCTCGGCCCGCCTCTCCAGCGCGGGCTGCCTCTATGGCGGCGTTTAGTGCCAGCAGGTTGGTCTGGTCCGCGATTTCGCGGATGACTTTCATTACGTCGCCAACCTTCTTGCCGTCGGAAGTGAGCTGATTGACGGTTCGTGACGAGGTCTGAATCTGGTCAGCGAGTCGATTCATGCTGTCCACTGCGGCGTGGATCTGCTTGTCAGCTTCGCCCGTCTGGCCGGATGTTTCCTGCACTTGGTTCGCAACTGCCGCGGCGTGTTGTGCGACATCCTGAGCGGTTGCCGACATCTCGTTCATGGCCGTTGCGATCTGGTCAATCCGTTGATGGGCAAGTTCGGATTGGGATGAGACTTTGCCGGCATTGTCCCGGATCATTGAGCCCGTGAGTTCGAGTTCGCGAGCATTTTCTTCCATCAATTCGCCGGTTTCCGAGAGAAAGCCGTGTAGCTTGCGGGCGCTATCAGCGAGTCGACCCAATTCATCCTGACGGATTAGAGTTGCGGGATCAGACAGGTCACCTTCCCCCAGTTTGTGCATTTGGCCAATCAGTGTTTGCGTCGGTCGGACGACGGAACGAACCAGGACAATGACGCAAGCGATCGTTCCCAGAAACACTGCGAGTAGCATCAGGCCACCGACGCGCCAGGTGCTCGTAGTGACGGATTCGTTCAGGGCCGCGGCCTCGGCCACACCCTGTTTACGAATGAGTGCGGAAGCTTCTTCAATCAGCCTTGATGGTTCCCGATCGATGCCGCTGACGGCCCGATCGCCTTCGCCGTGCTGGTAGCCTGATGCCACAAAGTCGGCGAACCCGGTCCGGTAAGCTTCACCCATCTTCTGGTGGGAGCGCTGGAACTGACTCATCAGTGCGCGGGCCTGATCATCTTCCAGCCTTGGGATAAGACTATCCAACTTCTGCTGGATGAGGGCTTCCTGTTCCTGGAACTGGGTCCAGTACTTTTTACGCTGACCGGCATCCGAGCCGCGAATCAATACGTTTTTCCATTCCTGGACCTGGGTCTTGAAATCACTGAGGATATCCTGCGCCTCCAGTGCCCTGACCATTTGTTGGCTGGCCAGCCGGTGATAGTCGTTCTTAGCCTGGAGCGAGTAGTTGAAGTAGTAGCCGGCAACCAGTATGACGACCAAGTTTGCGGCAATGACAACGCTCAGCACACGAATGAGAATGCTTCGGGAATACCAATTCATAGTATGGGGCCTGTTTCTAGCTTGAGCTTTCGTTCAGGCGTAGTAAAGCGTGATTTTTTGTTATATGCACTAGGATACGGCGGGTGTCACAAAAGTTTCATATTATCGATCAGGAACAGCAACTGGTGATTTAGAAGGGAGTGAAATACTGTTCCAACAGAGCTTCAAAGGGCAGAGGCCTGCTGTATCGATAACCCTGCAGGTAATCACAGCCCCGCTGGAAAAGCCATTGTTCATGGGCTTCGGTTTCGACACCCTCAGCGACGACTGAGAGCCCAAGCCCTCGCGCCAGGCCAATGATCGAGAGGGTAATGGCGCAGTCGTCCTCGTCGTCTGGCAATTGGCTGATGAAGGAGCGGTCAATCTTGATCCGCGAGAAGGGCAGACTCTTGAGGCGGGACAGTGAAGAATAGCCGGTTCCGAAGTCGTCTATGGACAGGCTTGCACCGTCGGCGACCAGCTCTTCCAGGATACTGTTCAGTGAGTTGAAATCCCCTTGAATGGAATCCTCGGTTACCTCGAAATGCAACGCGCTGACCGGCACGCCATATTCATGGCAGGTTTCTCTGATCAGGCTGGGCAGTTCCGGTATCGATACCTGCTCTGCCGCCAGGTTGACGGAAATCTCTGGCAGCGTAATGCCCTGGTTGTGGGCCTGTTGCCAGTGTTCGCATACGCGGCGAAGCACGCACTCCCCCAACGCATACATCAGGCCACCGCTTCTGGCTATCCCCAGAAATTCAATGGGTGACAGCCAACCCCGTTGCGGGTGTTGCCAGCGCACCAGGGCTTCCAGCGACTCCAGTTTCATCCCGGCGGCGCTCATGATGGGTTGATAGAACACCTCCAGGGTGTGGTTGCTGATGGCTGCCCGCAACTCGTTTTCCAGAACGAATCGCGAACGGGCCGTTACCTGAATGCTCGAATCAAAGAAGCACGCCTGGTCCCGGCCCCGCTGCTTGGCGTTGTACATGGCAGCTTCGGCGCCACGCAACAGCTCTTCGGTGGTTTGACAGTCTCCGGGCAAGTGGCAGATGCCCAGGCTCGCGCCAACGGAGATGGAGTGGCCAGTGAGGCGGATGGGCCTGTTGATTTCCTGCCTTATACGCGAGGCGGTCAGTTCCAGAGAGTCCCGCATGGTGTGGTTGCGCACCATCAGGGCGTACTCATCGCCTCCAATCCTGGCCAGTAGATCCTTGCCTGGAACAGAGAGCTTTTTCAGGCGGCGACCGACTTCGGCAATAACGTTGTCACCCACTTGAGGCCCAAGCCCATCGTTGATGGATTTCAGGCGGTCCACGTCAATCCATATCAGCGCCAGGCTACCAAGCCCTCGTCGTTCTATTTTGTCGGCGAGGTGGCCGATACGGTCTCGCAGGGATTCGATGTTTGATAGCCCGGTCAGTGAGTCGTAACGGGTAACGTATTCAAGTGCGCGTTGTGAGTGGAGCCAGGCTTCGTGGGTATTGATCAGGCTGATGGTATCGGCAATAGCGATGACGAAGGATATTTCCGGCAAGGTCCAGTCACGTTGGTGCGTTGATTCCAGGCAAATGACGCCACTGAGCCGGGCACCATCAAATACCGGTGCATCAAGCATCGATAGGATGTTCAAGGGTATAAGGTAGCCCGGCGCGAATGCCCGGGTGCGGGGATCGTTCTGGGCGTCGCGGACAGACAGCACGCGTTCGGTTTCCAGGGCCGAGAAGTAGTCCGGGTTGCCGGACTGGTACAGGCTGGATTTGTCACCGGTGGCAGCGTCCGTAGTATGAAGCCACTCGGACTCAATGCGATCACGTTCCTCCGGAAACTGCCAGACACTGACCCGGTCAACGTTGAGCAGCCTCGCGCAGAGCGCCGTCAGGTCTGCGAGTTTTTGCGGGCGCTTCTTGTCGATAAACGCCGGACTGTGGCTGAGTTCCGTCAGTGCCTTGTGAAAGGTCACGAAGGTGTCCGTATCGTGCATAGTCTCTGGCTGTCAGTTTCGAGGACGATAGTAGGTGTACGGCAAGGAGCGGCGTTTGGTCGCTTTGCGCCAGCATTTTTCATTTTTCGACTTTCTCATACTGGCACCCGGCCCCGATACTGTCCACTTTGAAGTCATAAGAGTGGGACATGGGTCGTCACCAGCGTTCGGAAGTACCGCAGTTAGTTAGGCTTTATTGTCTGATTGAGTCATTTTAAAGGCGCCTGCGGTGAAATGCCGGTTTCTGGTTTATGCTGGTAGCGAAAAAACAACAAATTTACTGTTTCTCTTGAATTGAACTGGGAATATCTTTGCAAAAGGGTCTGACGCAGGTTTTGTTCGCGATGATGCTGTTTGCTCTGCCTGCTCTGGTTTCAGCGGAGCCGGCGGTTTGGGACGGTTATGCCAAGCGGTTGGAGCTTCTCAGGTATGTGGAGTATTGGCAGGAACCCGCCGGCGCCGTTCCCCTGGATTCCGTGAGACAGCTTCCCGAAAGAGAGTGGCAGTCAAACGGAAAAGACAGCGTTAGCCTGGGATACGGTGATGAGGTTTACTGGTTCCGGGTAAATGTTCGCAACCCAGGGGCCGCCACGGCTCCCCTGTTACTGGAAATCGGGTATCCGGTTTTGGACCATATTGAGGTCTATCTGCTCCAAGATGGCGAGCTTGTTAAACGCCAGTTGTTGGGCGATAAGCAGCCGTTTTACCAGCGCCCAATATACCACCGCAATTTTCTCGTCCCGCTCTCCCTTTCACGTGACGACGAGCTCTCCATCTATCTTCGAGTGGACACCACCAGTTCCATGCAGGTGCCCCTGACTCTTTGGGATCAGGATGCCTTCTACGTGGCCGAGCAGGCCCGCAGCCTGTTTGAGGGCATTTACTACGGCATTGTGCTGGTAATGATCCTCTATAACCTGTTTGTGTATATGGCGGTTGGCGAGCGGAGCTTCCTGCATTATGTGGGGTACATTTCGGCCATGCCCCTGTTCCTGGCGAGCCTGCATGGCGTTGCCTTCCAGTATCTCTGGCCAGAGGCCACCTGGTGGAACGACCAGGCGATTATTGTGTTCCTTAATCTGGTGGTGCTTTTCGGTGGTACTTTCAGTCTTCGCTTTATCAACGTAACGCCCGCCAACCACCCGGTTCTCAACAGGCTGACAGTGGGCGTTATCGTTATGGCTGGAGCTATGGCCACTGCGGGACTGCTGGTTCCTTACCGATTGATGATTCTGCCCACAATCCTGATCGCCTTCATAGGTTGTACAACCATGTTGGTGCTCAGCATTGTGCGCTGGCTGAAAAAGGACCCCGCAGCGAGGTATTACACGTTGGCCTGGGTGTTTATGCTGTTCGGAGGGATTGTCCTGGCACTGAGCAAGTTCACCGTGTTGCCACGCAACCTGCTGACGGAGAACGCAACCCAGGTGGGCTCCGCTATAGGCGTCATTCTGTTATCGATGGCGCTGGCAGACCGGCTTAACAGGGAAAAGAAGCGTGCTTTCGAGGCCCAGCAGCGCCTGTTGCTTGAAGAACGCAAAGCCAGGATGGCTCAGGAAAAGTCCCTTCGTATTCAACAGGAAGCCAATACGTTACTTGAACAGAGAGTACAGGAGCGCACCCGGGACCTCGAGTCGCTCAACGATCAGTTGCGCGAACTCAGTGCTACCGACGCGCTCACCGGGCTCAAGAACCGTGGCCACTTTGACCGTACCTTCAGCTCGGCGGTGGTGAAGGCGTATCGATTCAGTCAGCCATTGTCACTGCTGCTTCTGGATATCGATCATTTCAAGAAATTCAACGACACACATGGTCACCTGGTCGGCGACGATTGCCTGCAGATGGTGGCCAACTGTATCCGCGACTATGTCACGCGCCCGCAGGATTTGGCTGCCCGCTACGGCGGCGAAGAGTTTGTGGTTCTGTTGCCGGATACCCCGAAAGAGGGGGCGCTGAGAGTGGCCGAGAAAATCCGGAGCCGGATTGAGGAAACCGGGTTCCGGGTGTCGGATGAAGTTTTGCACCTGACGGTGAGTATTGGTTTGTGTGCCGTCTGTCCCAGCCAGGCGGATGCCACCAAAGACATCTTCAGTTGGGCCGATGGGGCCCTCTACGAGGCCAAGGGGCGTGGGCGGAATCAGGTCGTCGTCTGCGAGCCCCCCTCCGTTCAGGGAGCGGAACCTGTCATGACCTGATGGGCTGGCTGTCTATCCTGGGCCAGTTCATCGTCTCCTCCAGCAAAAACGCCAGTTCCAGCAGTGTCTGCTCACCCCCGTGCTTACCCATCAGCTGAATGGAAACCGGCAGACCCTGCTCAGTGAGGCTGGCTGGCAGCGAAATGGCGGGTGCGCCGGTGGCGTTGGCCAGTGGCGTAAAGCTGACGTATTGGGTCAGGCGGTCGAACAGGGTATCAAAGTCGACCGTGGGGCTCAGGTAGCCGATTTCGGGCGTGGTGTGACCCAGTACCGGAGTGAGAATGGCATCGTAACTGGCCATGGTGCGAGCGTAGTCCTGATACGACCGGTGCAGGCGCCAGAGTGCCGCCGGTAATTTGTAGAACTGCCTCCGGAAGGCTTTGTCCAGCCCAAGGGTTAGCCCGTCCAGCTGTGACTTGTCAAAACTTGGGTGAATCAACCGCTTGCCATTTGCGCGCACACCAAAGGCCAGCATTCCCCAATAGAGCGCAAAATCATCAGGGAAAGATGAGGCAACGGGAACTCCTACCGGTTCCACCTTGTGGCCAAGCTTTTCGAGTAGTTGTGCTGTATTTTCAACGGCTGCGCGGGTTTGACTGTCGGTGGCGTGACCGTTGATGGAGTCGGTCACCAGGCCAATACGGAGTGAGCGTGTGGCGGGGCGCTCCACCTTTCCTATGGCCGGGAGTTTCGGGTTTCGGAAAAAGCGTTCCGCTCCGTGATAGAAGTTGGCGGTATCCCTGACCGTGCGCGTTACCACACCATCACTGACGATATTGATGGGGAGTGTTTTAGCCGCATCGTTGTCGATCAGCCGTCCCCGGGTTGGTTTCAACCCCACCAGCCCACAACAGGCGGCTGGAATGCGGATGGAGCCACCGCCATCGTTGGCGTGTGCGATGGGGATGACACCTGCGGCAACCAGCGCTGCGGAACCTCCTGATGAAGCACCGGTGGAATATTGAAGGTGCCAGGGGTTGCGGCTTGGGGTGTCATGGGCGGGTTCGGTGGTGGCATTGAAACCGAACTCAGGCAGGGTGCTTTTGCCAAAACACACCAGGCCCTGGGCCAGCAACTGACGGGCGAAAGGGCTGGTTTCGTCGGCCGGGTGGGAATGGATGGCCGCAGTGCCATGGGAGGTGGGGAATCCCTTCACCTCGGTGTTGTCTTTGATCACCGTGGGAACGCCCGCAAAGATGCCAGGCACCGTTTTTGCAGCCGGAGTTTTATTTGCGATCATGCCGGCACCGTCGTCCGGAATGGGGGTAACCAAGCCATGGATAAAGGGTTCGGCTATTCGCGCCCGGGCCAGGGTAGCCTGGAGGACTTCGCCGGCTGATACGTCGCCGTTGTGAATCAGTTCGGCCAGCCCGGTGGCGTCGTGCCGGCCCAGCAGATCGTCACTGAACGTGTGCATTGATTGCGGGTGGGGTTGCAACGGATGTTGGGCGGTCAAAGCAGATACTCCGTGTTGTTTTCGGGACTGTATCCACTGTATATAAAAGCTAAACGTGACGATATGTCATATCGGGAAATTGCATCGCGGCGCACAACAGGTAGAGGGGAAGTAAGAAAAGGCCCTCGCCGGGCCTTTCGTTAGTTACGGGCGTCCTTTATTACGTCGTAGGCGTGGCTGATCTCACGGGTGCGCTCTTCTGCCATTTCCCGCATGCTTTCCGGCAGGCCGCGCCCAGCCAGTTTGTCCGGATGATTCTCGCTCATCAGTTTGCGGTAGGCTTTCTTGATCTCGGCGTCGCTGGCGGAGGGCGACACCCCGAGAACCTTATAGGCATCGTCGATCTGGCTGGCGGACGATGCCTGGCCTGCGGCGCCAGACTGGCCGGCGTGGGCGCCCCTCAACATGGCTTCCAACTGGTCTACCTGGGCCTCGGGCAGTCCCAGCCCCCGGGCAATACGCACCAGCATCTCGTGTTCGGCCGGGTGGACCACACCATCGGCGGCAACGGCAGACACCTGTACCTGAAGGAACATCTGCAGTAATGCGGGCTGGCGGCCACTCACCCGCAGGAAGTGTTGCAGTTCCGCATCCAGGTCGAAGTCATTAGCTTTGCCCCGGTTGAAGGCTGCCTTGGCGCGCTCCCGGTGTTCGCCGGAGAGACGAAACCGGTCGAACAGGCGTTCCGCCACCTGGATCTCATCGCGAGTGACAACGCCATCGGCTTTGCACAGGGCGCCCATCACCGCAAACACGGATTCCAGGAAGTCCGTCTGCACATTGCGCAGTTTTTGCCACAGACGGCTCTTGATGTATCGGGTCAACAGTACGCCTGCCACAGCGCCAATCAGAAGGCCGGGAAAACGGCCAAATAAGTAGCCGATCAAACCGCCGATAAACAGGCCGAACATGTCAGTGTCCTTTTCAAGTGTTTAAAACTGCGCAAAGTATACGGGTTTCGGCGAAGAATTCGAAAATAACCCGCCGCGATGGAGGAATGTTCATGTCAGAAAGCGTTCTTCATTCACGGCGTCGATTTGCTCCGGGCGCAGGTGTTGCTCCGCGTATCGACGATATACACCGGAACGAACAAACAACTCGAACACTGCTCGGTCAATGTGCTCCTCATCCACCATTCTCTGCATGATGGTCAGGGATTCGGTCAGCGTCTTGCCCTCCTTGTAGGGGCGGTCCACGGCGGTCAGCGCCTCGAAAATATCCGCCACCGCCATGATCCGCTCGGGAATGCCCATGTCGTCTGCGTTCAGCCGGCAGGGGTAACCCTGTCCATCCATGCGTTCATGGTGGGTGCCTGCCAGGTGGGGCACGTTCGCAAGTCTGTCAGGCAGGGGCAGGGCGTCCAGCATGCAGATGGTCTGTACGATGTGGTCGTTGATCCGGAAGCGTTCCTCGGGGGTCAGGGTTCCTTTTGCCACGGTCAGGTTGTGGAGCTCACCCTGATTAACGGCATGTTCCGGAAGTGTCATGTCGAATCCCCACCGGTTCCGTGGGTCGTCTTTGGTGACGGGCGGTTTGTGCGCACCCCAGGGACGAAGGTGGCCGGGCTTGTCCGCCAGCAGGGACTCGGTAGCCGGTGGCGTCTGCTCCGGCGTGCCAGTCAAAACCTGCTTTTCGTCGCCGGACAATCCCAGCCTGTCACTGAAATGACGCACCCAGGTGCGTTGGCCGATCTGCCGGATGTGCTCTATGTTGTCCTCCGACATGAATTCGCCACCAGTGTTGGCGTTGGCGACTGCGCGAAAGGCTTCCTGCAGCTCTTCCTGTTCCCGATCCCGGTCGGTTTCCGCCTGCTGAGAACTCTCGCCAGCCAGTTGCCTTTTCAGGCACCGGATCTCCGCATCCCGATGCAGAACTTCAAAGCGGGTGCGAATCTCATGGATGCGGTTGTAGATCGTTTCCAGTTTGACGGCCTTGTCCACCACATGCTCGGGGCTGGTGATCTTTCCACAGTCGTGAAGCCACGCTGCCAGGTGGAACTCGTAGCGCTCGTCGTCGTTCATGGTGAAGTTGGCAAAGGGTTCTGCGGGGCTCTGGATGGCTTCATCGACCATCATCTGGGCGAGTTTTGGTACGCGGTCGCAGTGGCCACCCGTATACGGTGACTTGGCATCAATGGCGTTGGCAACCAGGCGAATGATGCCCTCAAGCAACGCCTGCTGGCTTTCAATCAGTTCACGGGTTTCGATCGCAACGGCGGCGGAGCCGGCGATCTCATCGACGAATACGATCAGGTCGTCGCTAAGGTGGGTGTGCTCACCATGCTCCATTTCGATAACGAGGGCCCCAATCAACTGTTTGCGCCGGTTTCTGAGAATGGCGAATACCGGATGGCCGGAAAGGGCGTTACGGAGCGCCCTTATCACGTCGTTGTCGTCGTCCTTGGCGTTGACGCCGGTGATGGTCTCCGGCGGGTGTATGTCGCGGTCCACGGAAAGCCTGAGTTCGCTGCTTTGGCGGCTCATCAGGTAGATAGCACCCCGGGTCTGCCCGAGGATGTGAACGATCTGTTCGAGGATATCCTGCAAAAGGCTATCCAGATCCTGACCCCGATTGAGTGCGGTCGCAATGCTTTGGAAGCTGCGGATCGTACTGGCCATATCGTCCAGGGCGACGCTGAGTTGACGCGCTTCGCGAATATGGGAATCAACGGAAACGGACGTGTCGAAACGAAAACGGGAGAGTGCCCCCACCCGGCGTGTCAGCAATTCCAGTGGTCTACCCACACGACGGCCCAGGAACCAGCCGATGACCAGCAACAGAAGTGCGATAGCACTCGCCAGGATGGTCTGCCGGGTCAAAGCGGCCCAGACATCAGCCAATAGTTCGTCGGCGGGAATGGCCACGGCGATTTTCAGGTTCTCCCGGTCCAGGGACTCAAGGGGTTCCGTCATGCCGTACCAGTCCCGGTTTTCAGTGGTAAAGCGGTTTACCAATTCACTCGTGGCTTGCTTGCTATCGCTTTCCAGGACGGCGTTGATGGCTCCGTCATTCAGCCCCTGTGGCTTTGCTGTGTTGGATGTTGTCCCGCTGTTGGTGGCATCAGGCCCCGTGTAGGCCAGGGAGGAACCCTCGGTATTGACGATGGCAATGCGGGTGCCGGGCGTCTGCCGCAGCTCGGCTAGCTGCGTGCCCAGGTCGGTGACAGTTACATCGATGCCAAACACGGTATTGCCGTCCATGCCCTTCGCACCGGCTTGTCGTCGGGAAAGGGTCAAGCCGGTTTCACCCGTGGTAAAGAAGACATAGGGTGCGGTCAGTTTCGTATTGCCGGAGACATCGGCGAGCTCGTACCAGCCACGGTCTCGAGGATCAAAGTGGTAGTCAGATGGGGTACGGCTTTCCAGAAGGATGCGGCTGGCATCGTAGAAGTGCCACACGGATTGCGACTTTCCATTCGCGGCCCTGGTGATGGACTGGAGCAGGTACTGCGCATTGGTGGGTGCGTCTGGAAACTGCATGGCGCCAGAGCTGCGTATCTTTCGTAGCAGGAAAAAATCGCCATTGGCATAGCCAGCGTAAACGGCACTGACGATGTCGCTGCTGTCGAGAATGTCGGCGACAACCGGTAGTCTGACTAGGCGTTGTTGCAATGTATCGGCGATGGCAAGAGGGTCGTGGCTGAGGACAGCGAGAGCGGTTGACGGCGGGTCGGTGATGGCACGGATACGGTCATCCACACTGACGGCAAGCTGACGGGCCGTGGCACTGGCGGCGGTAATTTTCGCGCTTTCCATGCCGCGAAAGCTTTGGCTGACCAGTACAATGGTGAGTACCAGCATGCCGAGGGTGATCGCGGAGGCTATCAGAAAGGCAAGCGACACCTGCGCTGACTGGCGATTTCGACGCATAGTTCATCCTTAAACGGTGGTCTGGCGTAGCGAAGCGCAGGGGACTGCACTGCCCTAAGGGTAGACGTTAAACTTCCGGTTTTCCTGATCATACGGTGAACGCGTAATGACCATGGATTTGTTCGAGTCATCTTCATCAGAGCCCTGGGTCGAGCCGCTCTGCGACGGGGCAGTTGTCCTTCGCCGTTTTGCCCGGGCCGACGCCAGCCGATTGCTGGAGGCGATTTCAGTCGTGGCGGAACAGGCCCAGTTTCGGCAAATGCAGACACCCGGTGGCCACACCATGTCGGTGGCGATGACTTGTTGCGGAGACTGGGGTTGGGTGACGGATGCGGGCGGTTATCGGTATCAGCAAACCGACCCGCTTTCGGGAGAACCCTGGCCGTTGATGCCGGCCGTGTTTCGGTCCCTGGCGGCAAAGGCAGCAAGCGCGGGGGGCTACTCGGGGTTTGAGCCGGACGCCTGCCTGGTGAACCGCTATGCACCTGGCGCCAAAATGGGGCTTCATCAGGACAAAGACGAGGACGACTTCGATCAGCCGATCGTTTCTGTGTCCCTGGGCACGCCGGCAATGTTCCAGTTCGGAGGCGCCCGGCGCAGTGACCGGCCGCAGCGAGTGCCCCTTGAGCATGGTGATGTTGTGGTCTGGGGCGGCCCGGCGAGGCTCCGCTACCATGGCGTGTTAACGCTCAAGCAGGCACAGCATTCGCTGACGGGCGCCAGCCGTTACAACCTGACGTTTCGCCATGCGCGGTAATGGTGGGTGATGGCACCCTCAAGCGTGGTGGTCAAACGCTGTAGCAACTCCCCGCTGTGTCGCCAGAAGTGCCAATAGAGAGGCACTTTCAGCTCATGCCCCGGTGCAAGGTTGACCAGGCCCCCATTGTCCAGCCAATGACTGGCCTGGATTTGCGGAATCATGCCATAGCCCATGCCGGCCCTGGCAAGCTGGACGAACCCCTCAGAAGAGGGGCACAGGTGGTAGGGGAAACGGCCGTGGTAGCCACAACCAGCCATGAATCGGTGCTGTAGCTGGTCGTTGGGGCCAAAGACAATAGCCGGAGAGGTGGCGAAAGCTTCTGGTGTGATGCCATCCGGAAAAAACTGGCGGACATACTGCGGGGTCGCCAGCGGCATGTAGGTCATTTCCCCCAGTGCCACGCAACGCCCGCCAGCAATGGGCTGGCTGCTGCTGCACAGACAAGCGGCCACATCGCCATCGCGCATTCGCTTCAGGCCCACGTCCTGGTCCTCAATTACCAGATCGAGCAATAAACCCTCCCGGCTGCAGAACTCCCCAACCACAGCGGCCCACCAGGTGGCCAGGCTGTCCGCATTGATAGCGATACGCAGGCGCGTGGTGTCCTCGGCCAGGGCGGGTATGGTTTTGCGCAGGTCCCTTTCCAGAAGCTGTACCTGCTGGAAGTGGTTCAGCAGCTTGTTCCCGGCCGGCGTTGCCTGCAGTTCCGGGTGCCGGACCAGAACCGGCTGGCCCAGGCGTACTTCAAGTGACTTGATGCGTTGTGATACGGCGGATTGCGTGAGCCCGAGTATCTCCCCGGCACGCTCAAACCCACCGTTCTCGATCACCGCGGCAAGTGCCTGCAGAAGCTTGTAATCCAACATAAGAAATATTCATGGGATATAAGGTTTATGATTTTTAAGTATAGCCCTTACCCCTTAAGCTTCCAGCAAATTCGGAGGGAAATATGCTGACAAGTTATCTGACAGGGCTGCTGGTGTGCGGCGGCATCATCATTGCGATTGGCGCTCAGAACGCCTACATCCTGGGGCAGGCGATTCGCCGGGAACATCATTGGTATTGCGCTGGCATTTGCATGACGGCGGATATCTTGCTGTTCACGGCAGGCATGTTCGGCGTTAACGCCGCGTTGATGGCCGTGCCTGAAGCGCTGGACGTGATGCGCTGGTTGGGTGTGGCGTTCCTCAGCTGGCTGGCGTTGCTGGCCTTCGCTCGTGCTGCGAAAGGACGTGATGCCCTGGATGCCAGGAAAGCGGATGTTTCGAGCCTGCGGACCGTGGTGTTGACCACCCTGGCGGTAACGCTACTGAATCCCCAGGTGTATCTGGATACCTTGTTGCTGATCCCTGCCATCGGCGCGCAACAGGCCAGCCCGCTGGTGTTTGTGGCCGGCGCCAGCAGTGCGTCTGTCATGTGGTTCTGCCTGCTGGCGTTCGGCGGGGCGGCGCTTTCTCCCTGGTTGTCGAGCCCCATGTCCTGGCGGTTCATTGATGGCGCCATTGGTTCCATGATGGCGATCATTGCCTTTCACCTCGCCAGCAACGGCCTGTCCGGGCCGGTGGCGTAAGCAGGGCCCGGTCTCCGGGCCCGCCGGTTACTTTTCCGGCACCGTTCTGGTATGCTTCGCCGCCTTTAATTCGCAGCTTATGAACGTACCTTAATGAACGTCCCCACGACAGTTACGACGATCACTCCGCCCTAGCGTCCTGTGCTCCCAGGTTTACGTCCTGATTGAACTCCGGTAGTCACTTCATGAGGACTACAACCGGTTTTTACGTCCCGAATTTGCCCTCTCTGACTGGATACCAACGATATGGTGAACAAGCTTAAGGCCGACTGGCTTTCCAATATACGCGGCGATTTGCTTGCCGGCATTGTGGTGGCGCTGGCGTTGATTCCCGAAGCCATCGCTTTTTCCATTATCGCCGGTGTGGACCCGAAAGTGGGTCTGTATGCCTCGTTCTGTATTGCGGTGGTGATTGCCTTCGTCGGCGGCCGCCCCGGTATGATCTCCGCCGCGACAGGCGCTATGGCGCTGTTGATGGTGACTCTTGTAAAGGAGCACGGCCTGGAGTATCTGCTTGCAGCTACGCTGCTGACCGGGTTGCTGCAGATCGGCGCTGGCTATCTGAAACTCGGTGGCCTGATGCGCTTTGTGTCCCGTTCCGTAGTGACCGGGTTTGTGAACGCGCTGGCTATCCTGATCTTTATGGCGCAGTTGCCAGAACTGACTAATGTCACCTGGCACGTTTATGCGATGACCGCTGCCGGGCTGGGTATCATTTACCTGTTTCCACTGGTGCCGGTCGTCGGCCGCATACTGCCATCGCCGTTGATCTGTATTGTCTCGCTGACCATCGTTGCGATGGTCTACAACATCGATATCCGCACGGTCGGTGATATGGGGCAACTGCCGGATACGCTTCCGATTTTCCTGTGGCCAGACGTGCCGTTGAACCTTGAAACCCTGATGATCATCCTGCCTTACTCCGTCGGTCTGGCCATTGTTGGCCTTCTGGAATCCATGATGACCGCCACCATTGTGGACGACCTCACGGACACAACCAGTGACCGTAACCGGGAGTGCAAAGGGCAGGGCGTTGCCAATATTGGCTCTGGCCTGCTGGGTGGCATGGCTGGTTGCGCGATGATTGGCCAGTCCATTATCAACATCAAATCCGGCGGCCGAACCCGGCTTTCCACGCTGACAGCGGGTGTATTCCTGCTGGTTCTCGTGCTGGTGCTGGACCAGTGGCTGGTACAGATTCCAATGGCGGCCCTCGTAGCCGTGATGATCATGGTGTCCATCGGTACCTTCAGTTGGGCGTCGATCAAGAACCTGAAAGAGCATCCCCTGTCCACCAATATTGTGATGGTGGTGACCGTTATTGTCGTCGTCGCCACGCACAACCTGGCCTTCGGCGTGCTGGCAGGCGTGCTTCTGGCGGCCCTGTTCTTCGCCAACAAGGTGGGCCATTACATGCTGGTGACGTCCGACTTTGACGAAGCGACTGACACCCGCACCTACAACGTTGTCGGGCAGGTGTTCTTCAGTTCCTCGGAAAAATTCACGGAATCCTTTGATTTCAAGGAAGCAGTGGATAATGTGGTGATTGACCTGACCCGGGCTCACTTCTGGGACATTACGGCAGTGGGCGCTCTGGACAAGGCCGTTATCAAGTTCCGTCGCGAAGGTGCGGAGGTGGAGATTATCGGGCTGAATGAAGCCAGCGCCACCATTGTTGACCGCTTTGGGGTGCACGATAAACCCGACGCCGTTGACCAGTTGATGGCGCACTGATATGACACAAGCCAAGGAATTCAAAGACGTAACCGGTCAGAATAACAACCACAAGGATCACCAAGGCGAGGTTGAAATGCTACGAGTAGTTGCCTGTATCGACGGCTCCCGGGCTGCACCGGCGGTGTGTGATTACGCTGCCTGGGCCAGCAAGCACATGGAAACCCCGATGACTCTGCTGCACGTTCTCGACGAGGAACGCTATCCAACAGAGCCAGACCTGGCTGGTAGCATTGGCTTGGGAAGCCGTGAACAGCTGATGGATGAGCTTGCCGAGCTTGACCGCAAGCGTTCCAAGCTGGCCCTGGAACACGGCCATCACATGCTCGATGAGGCAGAACACCGGGTGAAGGAACAGGGCATTGACGACGTGATCAAGCGCCAGCGCCATGGGGATCTGACGGAATCCTTGCTGGCCCTGGAAAACCAGACCCGTCTGCTGGTCATGGGGCTGCACGGTGAGAGCAGTTCAGACCGTGACGTACATGTGGGCAGCCAACTGGAAACGGTGATTCGTAGTGTCCACCGCCCGATTCTTCTGGTTCCGGACGAGTACGAGCAGCCAAAGAGCGCCATGCTGGCTTTTGACGGCAGCGCCACGGCGTTCAAGGGCGTGGAACTTCTGGCGGGTAGCCCGGTACTGAAAGGCATGCCGATTCATCTGGTGATGATTGGAGCGGACACCAATGACCGCTGGGAACAGCTCAAGAAAGCAGAGAAGATGCTGGGTGACCTTGGCTCCGACATCACCCTCGCGATCCGCGCCGGGGATGTAGAGCCAACGCTCCACGCCTACCAGGAAGAACACGACATCGACATCCTGGTAATGGGTGCCTATGGCCATTCACGAATTCGACAGTTCCTGGTGGGAAGCACCACAACCACCATGCTGAAAACCGCGAAAAAGCCGCTGGTGATCCTGCGCTAATGCTGAACCAGCGGCGCTCTGTTGCCGGGCTGATGTCGGCCCGCTACTTTCTGTCGGGGCTGCTAGTGCTGCTGGTCTTGCTGACAGGCTGTGCCGGCAGTTTGCCGCCGGCCACTCATTCCGGAGCCGAAACCGCCGTGTTGACTGACGACAGTTTCCTTTCCAGCCAGTCCCGGCAACGGCTGGCTGACGCGAACGGTCAATCCGGTTATTACCTGCTGGATTCTGGTCAGGACGCCTTCCTGTACCGAGCCGCTATGATTGAGGCGGCTGAACACCGTATTGATGCTCAGTACTACATCTGGAACCGTGATGACTCCGGACTGCACCTGGCCGGCCGGCTGTTACTCGCAGCGGACCGTGGTGTTAAGGTCCGGCTGCTGCTGGATGACTTTAACGCCGAGCGGATCGGCGAATTGTTTGCTTCCCTGGATACCCACCCAAATATTCATATTCGCATCTTCAACCCAGCCAGAAACCGCAGTGGCTGGGGCCGATGGGTATCGTTCCTGATGGATTTCCAGCGAATAAACCGCCGAATGCACAACAAGACATTTGTGGTTGACGGGACTGCGGGCATTGTCGGTGGTCGCAACATTGGTGATGAATATTTCGGCTTCGATGAGAGCCGCTATTTCAGGGATCGCGATGTCCTTGCCCTGGGGCCGGTGGTTGAGGGTATGGCGGATAATTTCCAGGCTTACTGGAGCAGCCCCTGGGCTTACCCCGCTTCCGATCTATACACATCCATGCCTACTGGCGCGGAGTTGGCCGAGACGCTGGAGGGGCTTCGGCAGCAGGCTATCGCACAACCCCGGCTTCCCATCTCTGCCCCCACCGGGGCGGAACAGGGCAGGTCTGAACTGACCAGCGTGTTCAGCCGAATGACGATTGCTCAGGGGGAACTGGTGTTTGACCCTCCCCCTGAACATATGGACGCGCCATCCGAGACACCCAAACGGAGCGCACTGGCGTTGCAACGCCTGGCGCAGACAGCCACCCGGGAAATCCTGATCGAGTCCGCCTACCTCATTCTTGCCAGGGAACAGTTGCAGGCCCTGGGTGCCAATGAGCGCCCGCAACTGGAGGTTGCCGCGCTGACCAACTCTCTGGCTTCCAATGATCTGGTCACCAACCATGCCGGTTATGCCCGCTGGCGTCCCTACATGCTGGAGCAGGGCATACACATCTACGAACTCAAGCCTGATGCCGAGGCCTGTCGGCAATGGTTGAGTGACGACGCCTTCTGCGCCACGGGCGAGGTCAGCCTGCACTCCAAATCAGTGGTTTTTGATCGCAGCACCCTGGTGGTGGGGTCCTTCAACGTTAACCTCCGCTCCATCTACCTCAACGGTGAAACCGTATTGATTATCCACAGTGCCGACCTGGCAGAGCGTGTGGCGGAGGATGTACGGCTGACCATGGCGCCCGGCAATAGCTGGGAGGTGGCTCTGGACGAGGACGGAGATCTCCAGTGGCGCAGCGGTGAGGCAGTGTTCACCAGCGAGCCGACCGTCCATTGGTGGCGCCGGGCGAAGTCCGGGTTCTTGTCATGGTTGCCTATCGAGAAGTACCTTTAGGCTTGGTCGTGATCTTTATCCTTTTGGATGTCAGGCATCGCGGGGGGGGAGGGGAATCCAATATTAGTTGGCGTACCCTTGTTTGAATTGATGTATTTGATTGTGGGCAGTGAGCGCTGAAAATCTCGAAGCTGGAGACTTTGATGAAATTATCGACGATTGTGCTTTTGGTGTTTGTTTTCGCTGGGTGCACAACATCCGTGAAAATGGGTGATCGACCGGCCAATAAAATCGAGATTGTGGATGTTAAGAACTATTCTCTTGGTGAGCCAGCAACGGCCTATGTCGGCGATCCTATTGTAGTTCGAAAATCTTATAAGGCTGTTGTGAAGAAAGACCTTTACCGGGCAAACAATGACTTCGTGCTTGAGGGCGGTATTGGCTCTGTTGCGATCTATCTCGACGGCTCTGCTGGAAATACTTACCGCATTGCTGGAACGAATGAAAAAGGCAATCCAGCTCTCGCGATCCCTAACTCAACGTTGATGTTCGGAGTAAATGAGAACGGCCAATGGGATCAAACTGTAATGTCTCCTAGTTTTTGGTCTAGCCCCGTTGGCAGCGGTTCAGGATACGATCTGTTACCTGAGGACACGACATTCTCACCTGTGGAGTCGACAACCCCAGTTTCTGAAGCGGGGTACTTGAACCACGAATTGGTCTTTACAGGTCAGGGTGCAAACGGTATCAACTTGCTTTATCGCGAATATACGTTCGAGAATATGGCTCGCTCCGCTTACACTCAGGAACTCGTATATCCTCTGGACACTGATGAAATCCGGTTCCGGAACTATCAGATTGATATGGTCTCTGTGTCGTCTTCGGAAATTAAATATATCGTCAATTCTGACTAGAAGAAGGTTTTGATAGGGTTGGCAGATGAATAGGTTATTTGTATTGAGCAGACTCTGGACCTTTTAAAGAGCAGAAAGAAGGGGGCTGATGCAGCAGAGCCCCTTACCGGAAAACGCCGCGTCAAAATCATTGAAATGTCCCTGCCACCTCCTGAGGCACAACACGACTAAGGGCTGGAGAGTATTTTTGTCCGACAAGCTGACCCCGAACACCAGCGCGCATCGACCGTGCCTTTTCCGGCAAAACCGGGATAGCCGCTTGCGTTTAGTGTCGGGGATTCGTTATAGTTCAGGTAACACAGCCACCACGCTTAGTACCCTCTCGGGGGATATCGCGCAACCTTGGTGGCTTTTTTATGTCCGCTTTTTGCGCGTCAACAATGTCGGGGCCGCTCGGTGCTGAAGCCCTACCGCAAGGTTGCCCTTTCCTTCGCTGACCAGTTGCGGCTTCTGGAAGCCCGAGGGTTGACTGTTCCTGACCGGACGTTGGCGTTACGTCAGCTCAGTTCTATAAGCTACTACCGGCTGAGCGCCTATTGGTATCCCTTTCTGAAGCGCAACTTGCAGGGAAAAGTGACCGGCTCGTTCGAGACGGGTACGAACTTTAGTCAGGTGGTGCAGCTTTACGAATTCGACCGCCACCTGCGGCTCCTGGTTATAGATGCCATTGAGCGGGTTGAAGTGCATATCCGTACCCTAGTGACCTATCATCTTGGTCATCAATACGGGCCCTTCGGACACATTCAACCAGTTAATTTCCATCCCAATTTCGATCACGCCAAGTGGCTGACAAAACTGGAGGGCGAAGCTCTACAATCGAAAGATGCCTTCGTGGAGCACTTCAAGAGCAAGTATACCGGGTTTCCGACATTGCCGATTTGGATGTCAACGGAGGTGATGTCATTGGGGTCATTGTCCTTCTGCTACACGGGCCTGAAGAATCAGGACAAGCAACATATATCAAGGCAGCTTGGCATTCACCATAAGCGCCTGAAAGACTGGCTGCACACGCTTACTTATGTCCGAAATATCTGTGCCCACCACAGCCGTCTCTGGAATCGGGAGCTGGCGATCAAGCCGGAGAAGGTGCGCGACCCAGCGTGGAACTCGCCGATAACCCCGCGTCATGACAGGTTATTTTACGTCCTGCTGATTTTGCGTGTGTTGCTCAGAAGTAATCATAACGGCAACCAATGGGCGGAGAGCTGTAACGATTTGCTAGACACTTTTGCAAGCGAAGAAAGATATCGGACCGCCATGGGAATGCCTTCTGACTGGAAGTTCCATCCTCTATGGATCTGACGAAAAACAGCTATTGATATAATGGACAGCAGCTCTGACCCCGAATAATTCCTTTTTAGACAAAGTGCGGCTCTAGGCCGCACGGTTGTCGATTCAAAAATTCCAATAATTGGTAATTCAGAATTAGACATTTTAAAAATAATTGTTATAAATCGATAAAGCCAATAAAGTCAATGTGTTACGTAAGCTCGTGCCTGTGTCGTGATTTGGGGCAGCGGCAACAATCGAATCTTGGTTGACCAGACTCGCCTCGGAACACCGGATGGGGGTTAGAGACTGGTGCTCGTGTTATCTGTGTTTCCAACTGTCTTGAAGATCGATCCGCCGAACTATCTTTAAGATTGAAGCTTCTAAATCTAACTCTTTCAGTGGTGAATATGCGTCGAGGTCTGAATCGATCATTGAAGAGACATGCGCCACTAAGTCCCTCGGGACTGAGAAGTCCAAAGAACCTTGGTTTTTTATTGGGTCCATAGTGTCTGCCCTGCTTGCCAACCAGGTCAGCCAATCTTCTTGTTCGTTGGAACGCTGATCAGGACAATTAGTTTCTCTAATTGCGGCGACGAACCTCCTGATCCGCAGGGCCTCCTCGTGCTGAGCAATACCGTGGTTTAGTCTCTGCTCACACTGGTAGTTGTAATGAGTCGGGCGAGGGAGGCCGAGCGGCTACCCTGGAGCCAGCTTACGAACTGAAGCGGTGAACTCATCTATATGAGGGTAACTGTCACTCATGAGCACTTGGATTTGTCGGGTGTTGCGAATGACGATAGTGCCAACCTTGGTCAGTTTAAGTCTCAGATTGCTGGCGATCATTTTTTCGAAGCGGGTGTTTTTCAGATATGACCGTAGAAGTTCAAACAGTGTGTAGGCGAATACTGACTGGATTGGCCGCCATTGGTTGGTCCACCACTGTGTGCTGGAGGCTCAAGCCGCGAAAAAGCACAGCTGCGGTCTATGATCCGGTTCTCCATGTCGCCCTGGAAAACGATGCTGGCATCGAGCCAGTACTGGCGGATGAAGCTCAGCAGCAGGGCTGGATGGCCCAACTGTGGAGGCTACGTTGACAGACTCCGGAGGTGTCCTATTATTTAACAGGCGCTATTCTTTTAGATTACACTTACCATGTATAAAGTCGAACTTGTGATTATTCACATAGGTTCGAGGTGCTGCCAGAAGGATTATGGCTATGAAAGTTGTCAGTTTTTTTCCACTACTCTTATTATTAGGTCTCCCAGCTTGCTCACTTTTCGGTCCGAGTCCAGACGAAACACGCAATGCCTCATCATATGAATTTCCCGAACAATGTAACTTTTTGCCGTTTGAAAGGTGGGAAAGACAATCCCAGAACCTGACCTTCGATCAAGCAATGAAGATGGGCGCAAAAATCGAAGCAGAAGTGGAAGCTGAATCAGAGGTATCTAAGGATATTAAAGCTGACGGGAGCGCCACGGTGGGTGCCTCTGGCAGCACTGACGACTCAGTAGAAGGAACAATCAAGCATGAAAGTGATATGTCCGATGGAGAAGCGGAGAGGACCAGAGCGTATCGAGAAACCATCTGTCCCTTATGGGCATTTCTTAAAAGCGACCAGTTAAACGCAGCACAAAATCAGGAACTTTTCGGCGTACTCGTGACTGTAATGAAAAAACGGTCTGAGTCGGTAGGCCCCTCGGGAAAGGAATAAGCGGTTGGGCTGAGCCTATTGTTTCTTACACGTCAGACCGGAATGGCTCAACCGCAGAAATGTATATCGATATCACTAACAGAAATAACTTCAAGTTGGACATTCCCCGGTTTGAAGTTAAGTTCCTAGGATGGTTTGAAACCCGTGAGATAGCCAACGGCGACGGCTTTACTTTTTCGACAGGCACCACAACGATTAGTCGAAGGGTTCCGCTTGGAGTGGCCTCACTGGATATAGAAGGAAATGAAACCAGCAGCACCGCTGAAAGCGGGTTGTTCGAGCGGGACTCAAAAGTCAAAAGAGGTTCAATATTGCACATTGACCCACGATCAACTGGGTACTACAAAATTGCTCTGTGTCGTAATTTCGAGCCAAACCCCAATGATCTTCAACATCTAAATCCTATGTTATTTAGTCACACTCTCGCTAAGCAAATAGGCACAAAAAATCCAGAGAACGTGGAAAGTCCTGAATCAACGCCAAGGCTTCAATGGCAAATCGATTTTAAGAACCCTCACACTGGCGAAATTATTAGTCAAGAAAAAACTATAATCATTGCCGAAATGGAATCTCTGCCTTTCTGTGCAGAGCAGATCCATGACGCCGAGTCTTCAGAATGGGAGTTAGCATGCCTCCAAGACCCCGCCTGCGCTAACCGACTAAAACAGTTTGAAGGAGCTTCGGAATAAGGGATTTCATATCTTTTCCTAATCATATACCCATAAAAATGAAAATTGGGCTGTCCCACACATAACTCATCAGTAGATGATGGACGCAGAACACGTACAGTGGGAAGTAACAGTGATGGTGGTAGCTGGCTTTAAAGAGCCTTTCGGGCTGGTCGCCATACACTTTTATACCGGTACCATTAAAATTCAGCACGGTCTCTCTGAGCGATTCGCAATGCTGCTCGATAAAATGATCCCGCAGCAGTTCGTGGGCTTTAACCACCGACTGTCGGTCCACTTACCGTTCCACCAGACTTTGCGTTGACTCGCCCGCTCGGGCGGCATCCTCACATCTGAACCACTTGGTAATTACGCAGCGCTTCGTGATCGTAGAGGTCTCCGTATCCGGCTGCGACGCCGAATACTTGATGTCGGGTCATCGTCTCTAGTTTGCGACGAATCTGCTCCGATTTCCTTGGATTACTGAGAACCGAGGACATGCGCTGGATCAGGCGGTGTTGTTTGTCGAGTTCACAAAACAGAAGCAATTCAGCATCGGAGGTGATGTGAATGCCGGAGAAATCGGCTTCAATCTGCGGCTTGGGAGTGTCGAGAAGGTCAGTTTTAAGGTATGCCTTTACGCACGGCTTTATAGTGCTTGGTGGATTGGTTAGGCTATTGAATTAATTGCACTTTATCTGGATTTTATCCCCTTATGAGAATTCGGGTTAGGGGGGGGGGAGCTGATCGGGATTTCAAATTTGGTTCATTGATCCCTCTAGCAGCGTTTTCCTCTTGAGTTTTTGCCTTGGACTGCTTCCTGAGAAGAGTAATGCTATATTTTTCACTAACCGAGGTTTTGGGAGACCTCATTGAAATTGATAAAAGGCGACTAGTATGGCGTTTTTTGATTTTTTCAAAGATTATAGCTTTGAAGCGAGCGAGATAAAAAATTACCTGATCAATACGTGGGGAATGCGAAGCGAATACGCCATACCCTTTGTAGAAGTTTATAAGAGCGATCTTGGCAGGCTTGTCAGTCAAGGCAGAAAAAAAATGTCAGATGTAAACGTCAAGTCTTTACAAGGACAGGAACTTTTAAAAACCTTCAGCGATAATGATTTAAGATTTTCCGTAGTAGGCCAGTCATATCATGCTTATTTTAAGGACTTGAGAAATGGCAGGCACCTCAATAGTCCCATCGAATACGCAATATGGGGAATTCTATATTTTGAGAACGATTTAGTAGCGGCGCAGAACTTTGCCTTCGCAAATTTCATTATGAAAAACGTCGATGAGAAAGCGCCTGGCATAGAGCGTGTTTTAATTGAAAGTCAAGGATCTTTTTCAACAGATGTTTCAAAAAACAAGTCTGATGAGACTCCAGACGATAGAATTAAAAAGATACAAGATGATGCTGCGGAAAAAATAAAAAAAGCATACGAAACGAATTCACCTGAAAAAACTTCTACGGAACAGGGTATTAAATCAAAAAACGACGGAGAAGTTGAAAAAGACTCAAAAATAATAACTGATGTCGAGTTTTATGAGATTTTATTCCAAGAAAAAGGGTTTCTTACCTATATTTTGTCTAAACCTGCTAGTTTTTTTAACAATAAAATTGATGCGCCCCAAAAAATCTACGTTAGTGATGTAAATATTAGACTGAATTCTTATAAAAATTCCTGCGATCTTAATGATTTATCAATAAATAAAACCGATTGTCAAAAGGTTATTTCCCCCATATATGTTTTAATAATTTCTCTTGCTTGCAGAAAGTTGGGAGCGACTTCCGTTGCTACTGCAAAAATCGCACTGGACTTCTTTATAAAAAGATCTCTCGATATTTATCAGTTAGATAGCTGCCTATATGAATACTATTGCATCGATAGGTTAGAGCAGGCTGCAAAATCCATGTTGACTGTGATTCCAAACTTTTCTTACAATGAACCCTCAGAGAAACTGCTTCTTGAAAGTACGAGAGAGACAATAATCGAACTATCAAGATACGTATAGTCAGACAGGCGGCCCCTAATTTGACCTATTTGTGACCCGGCATAATTCCTTCTTAGACAAAGTGCGGCTCTAGACCGCACGGTTGTCGATTCAAAAATTCCAATAATTGGTAATTCAGAATTAGACATTTTAAAAATAATTGTTATAAATCGAAAAAGCTATTAACGTTAATGTATTACGTAAGTTCATGTCTGTGCCGTGATTTGGGGCAGCGGCAACAATTGAATCTTGGTTGACCAGACTCGCCTTGGACACTGGATGGCGGTTGTACACTGGTGCTCGTGTTATCTGTATTTCCAGCTGTCCTGAAGATCGATCCGCCGCACTATTTTTGAGATTGAAGCTTCTAAATCTAACTCTTTCAGTGGTGAATATGCGCCAAGGTCTGATTCGATCATTGAAGAGACATGCGCCACTAAGTCCTTGGGGACTGAGAAGTCGAAAGAACCTTGGTTTTTTATTGGGTCCATAGTGTCTGCCTTGCTTGCCAACCAGGTCAGCCAATCCTCTCGTTCGTTGGAACTTAGATCAGGACAATTAGTTTCTCTGATTGCGTCGACGAACCTCCTGATCCGCAGGGCCTCTTCGTGCTGAGCAATACCGTGGTTTAGTCTCTGCTCACACTGGTGGTTGTAATGAAGAGCTTTGCGCACCAGGTCTGATAGGCGACTTTCCAACCTCTCAATGCGTTCTCTGTTTTTTCGGTCAATTTCGACCTGTTTTACTCGCGCTACCTCTTCCAAGACACCTTCGATGATTTCGGGAATTCGTTCTTCCAATTTTTTGCGTTTGTTGTCTTTGATTTCGTGCATCCACGACCCGGTGCCGAATTGGAATCTCAAGGTACCAGTGCTGTGATAGCGGTATTCCCAGGTCGTCCACCTGCTCTCGGACTTCACTCGTTCTTGTCGACGATGCTCTGTAATCGTGAATAGGATCTCTACTCCATCCACAAATAATGAGTTCTTACTTCGATCTCTTTCTGAGGGGATTTGGGTTTTCCACTGATTCCTCTGGAACTCGCGAAGAATGGCGTCCATAAGCAGAAGTGTTCGTTCCACCATTGCTGGCATGACGGCTATTCGGATTACATCGGCTGAACCTGGTAATACATGTTGGTACTTGTAATCACGCGCTGCTTTTGGGGAAGAGTAGGTCTTATAGGCTTTTCGAACGGTTGGTAGAGTCTCTGAAATTGACATGGCCGGACTTTGATTCGCTGAGACAGGTTCGCTCGCAGGAGGGGATGTCCGGTCAGGCGTCTTAGCCCTCTGCATCCGAGCTTTTGGGTTATCTGGCGTTGGTTTTTTCTTATTCGGTTTCCGGATTTTGCCCTTGAGGGTAACGGTTTCTTCGGAGTCTCCAGTCAGAGTCGGTTGGCTGGGTGGCTTGCCCATGGACACTAAAGTCCAGTGCCCTGGTTTCGGCAGAGGGATATTTTGCTGCGTACTGGCATAGGTGATTGTGCTTGGATCAACTTCCCAAGCTGTTGCAAGCTCTTTCCTCGGGGTCGACCAGAGAGCCTCGTAGAGCGCCTGCCGGGTGATTTCCATGGGAGACATCCTCGCTTGCTTAATGGCCAGATCTGACAGATTGTAGTTTAGGCTCGAATGAACTCTTAAATGGCAGGGTAATCCCCCCATTTTTAGCGGGGTTCAAAAGTAGACCTTAGGCCATCATGGCCAACTTCTGTTGAGGGGTAATCCCTCCGAGTCCCATATTGGGTCGTTCGTGATTGTAGTGCCAGAGCCAGCG